>Ga0325402_1000590_pt1 | contig 26162 bp, 25 predicted proteins | sample PopdelMetagenome_22_FD_207212 | JGI IMG/M metagenome (GOLD analysis project Ga0325402, IMG submission 207212) | Populus deltoides microbial communities from Bellville, Georgia, United States - Xylem-PdKOR-R3 | ecosystem: Host-associated > Plants > Phyllosphere > Stem > Wood/Secondary xylem... | reverse complement strand
TATTGATACTAAAAGTAATTTTTTAAAAATAAAAAAATATTATTTTAATACATTTAAAAATAAAAAGATATAATTCTAATAAAGCTTAAAAATGTATTTATTTTTGAGATTGGACCGCAGGTGACAAACAATCCTCCCCAATCTCTTCTCACTGGATTGGTAAAGTCTAAAGCCAATCTCTTCAAACTTCACGGGCTATTTCACATCCAGATTAAGACTTAAGTAAGACTTTATTTGATTTTTTATTTTTTAAAAATAACATCATTTTAGTTTTTTTTTAAATGATAATATTTTCAATTGATTCACTTACTTTGTAACCTATTGTTAAATTGGGTCACGGACCGGACCGGACCGGACAGATGAAAAACGAAAAGGTTTGTATTGTAACCTCTTGCTTGTGATGGATTCAAAAAGGCAATAGGCTGTAGCCTTTTGGGCTCAAAAAGCTAAAACACATTGGGCTTGCATGAGTAGCTCTTCGTATCAGTTGAGCTTGCCTTTTTCAAAAAAACAGCAATACGCTTATAGTGGGCATACGGGACGGCGTATCCCTTTTTTTTTTTAATTTTTTATTATTATCCAATTAGAGCGCAAATAAAAAATAAAATTGAAATACCTAATTCCGTTTCGCTAATATAATTTGTTAAATTTATAACCAATAAAACAAACCATAAAATATGATAATATATTGACAATAAATACATTATTAAAAAAATTGGCAATCCCTGGAGCAGAGCAAGATAGGCCTAGGCTTGCCTTGATCAAAATCTATCTCACTCACTCTCGTTCACACTCTGGACTCCACACGTCAGAAGAACAGAAGCACCACCACGAGCTCAACCCGAAGGCCCTCCCTCGCCTCCAAGCCCCGTCACTCATTCTCTCCGCCGTAGAATGGACATCAGCACTGCCACCCTGAAACGCTGCGGCTGATCTCTGCACCATTACTCTCCTTTCTTCGGGTACTTGTCTTAAAGAAAAACCTAATTGCCTCTCTTTAAATTACTTGATCAGCATGTCTCTCCACTTGCACTTTTTTTTTTTCTGGTTTACAATTATGGGTTAGTTTCTGAATGACAAAAAGTGAAGAACTTGATAAGCTTTTTGGAGAAATGGGTTTGATTTATTTTAACTTAATTAACATGGCAGAGGTTCAGATGGAGGTAATTGTTAATAAGAAGAAGCGTAGAAAGGAACAACGAGAGAGCAAGAATAATAATCAATTGCGTGTTTCTTCGAGCACTCCACGCACGCGTTCTCAGGTATCCCCGGAGTGGACAACTAAAGAAGCGTTGATTCTAGTGAATGAGATCGCTGCTGTTGAAAAGGATTGTTTGAAAGCTTTATCTACCTATCAGAAATGGAAGATCATTGTCGATAACTGCGTTGTCCTGGATGTTGCCCGGAATTTGAATCAATGTCGGACGAAGTGGAACTCCTTGGTTAATGAGTACAACCTGATTAAAAATTGGGACAAGGAGTCTGAGTCCCGGAGTGACTTCTATTGGTCTTTGGAGAGTGAAAGGAGAAGGGAGTTCGGACTTCCTGAGAATTTTAATGATGAACTTTTCAGAGCTATTGATGATTATATGTGGTGCCACAAGGAACACCCAGACACGGATCCGGATCCAGATCCAGATACTGACTCTGAAAAGCCTGACTTGCTTCATGCAATAACAAACCCTGGTATGCTTCTTCTCCAATTTAGCATGCAGTGATTTTAGTTATTGCTAATTAACTTGGTAATTATGAATGTGACTTTGCGTTGTTTATGATCAAGTTTTAATCCTGTTTTTGTTCATGTTAGTGCAATTGCTATTTCACTTTAGATGTGTCACAAAAGTTCTTGAATGTTTGATTTTGGAATTCTGTTGTGGAAATTATGAAATAAGCTACTATAGGTTACAGGGCAGAAGTTTCTGCTTGAACCTCAAAAGGTAATTTCCCAAGTACCTATGTCTTCTAATTCGAAGTGAATGTGTTGGATTCTATTTTGTCTGATGTTTCCCCCGGAGATACCTGGTAATACTGGAACCAACACATTTATTACCATCTGCAGCTGTGTTTGCTGATTTTGGAATGTAATTTGTAATGTTTCAGCTGCATTTTCATAACCACATGTCTTCATTGCAGCTCTCCCTATTAAGTTCATTTCTATAGCACACTAGCCTAGCATGTAATGATTTGATTTAATTTTCATTTTAGTAGGACCCATAGATGCTTCCATATTAACTTCTATGTTTTCCAAAATTACGAGATTGAAATAAATGACAATGCAATTGCATCACCTGGGTTACTGCCATAATGGAAACTGCATATAAATAAAGGTCGGATTATATTCAAATTGTTGTATCAAGTAGCTTGAAATGACATGAATTTACAGTGGAGACCATGAAAATTAGGTTAGTACATTTGATGGCATAGCTGCTCAAGTTGCTCGAGCTATTTATCCTGGTCATAGTAAATGAATTGTGGTTATGCTTTGTTGTTCTTGGACCTATGAAAGCATGATAGTAGAGCTGCTTTTGAGTAAGGTGATAGGCTATATTTCCAGCTGCGCTCTTACAATCTCCTTTGACTCTCAGGGACCAAGAAACAAAGGTGGCGGTCAAAGTCTCTGAAAACCCCTATGGAAGAAAAGACACACAAATGCTGCAGAGAGGATAACTCTCAAACTATCCATGCAGAAGAGAAACCTCAGGAAAGATGTGTGGAAGAAAATTCTCAGATATACTGCACAGTGGAAAAGCCTCAGAGAGTCCATGCTGAAGAAGAACATCAGGAAAGTCAGGTGCAAGAAAGCACTCAGATATACTATGCTGGGGGAAAGCTTCAGACAATCCATGCAGAAGAGGATCCTCAGGAAAGTTGTGCAGAAGAAGAGCCTCATACTATCCATGCAGAAGAGGAACCTGAGGAAAGCCCTGCGGAAGAGCACCCTCAGCCATGCTGCTCAAAGGAAAAGCCTCGGACAATCCATTTAGAAGAGGAAACTCAGGAAAGATATTTGGAAGAAAATCATCAGACATGCTGCACAAATGAAAAGCCTCAGTCAATCCTTGCAGAAACACAACTTCAGGAAAGTCACGTGGAAGAAAAGCCTCAGAAATGCTGTAGAAAAGAAAATTCTCAAAATGCGCATGGGGATGAAAAGCCTAAAATCCATCGTGGATGTAAAAAGAAAATGCCCAGCACAGAAGAGATGAAGCAAATGATGGTGGAAAAACTTCATGAGAATGCTGAAATGATCCAGGCTGTAGTTAATGGGAACTTTCCTGGGATGGCAGACCTCGAAGCTGGTGATTCAAAGAACATCGAGGGCTTCAAAACTGACCTTATAAGAAGTCAAGGGGACAAGCTTATTGCATGCCTTCAAAATATTGTCAACAGTATTAGCCAGTTCCCTTGTCTTCTCCAAGAATGTGACTAGTTGGTGCATCTGATGTTAAATTTTCCTCACATGAGACACCATTAGGTCCATGACTGGGATAGTCGGGAATAAGATAGCTCGCTCTCCTTCAGGTTAGCATGATGTGAAGCATTTTACTGGTTAGCATGATGTAGAAATGAACCAAAAGATTCTGTTGTGCAGTTGCAGCACTTGAAAACTGCTTTCAATTTGCGCTGAATGGTGCCCAAATAAAACATAAATGTCTTTCAGGGTTTATTTTCGATGTCTCAATCAATGGTTTATGTATTTTGGAATTGTCTTGATGAAAGGAAGTAAAAAAAGAAGGGATCCTCCAGAATCTCTGGCTGTGGTCTTCTTTTCAAAAAGGTAAATAATAAAAGTTACCATGCTCCACAAAAGCGTTGAGGTTTTACTGATGTCAAGAATAAATAGATTAATCTTGATTTGCTATTCCATAACCGTGTATGGATTCAGGAAGTTTAACTTCTAATTCATCATTTTGAAAAAGAAATGTGTTCATCGTACAATCTTGAAATCGATTCATTTTGTAATGTGATCCTCGATGCGTGCCTACAAAATATTTGACTGAGCAGAAGCATGGAGATGTGTCATCGATCTTCATCTAGCAATAATAAACATGAACGAAAGAGGGAGCAGATCTTATTATTCCTTAATAAACATGATTCCAAGTTACAACTTCAGAATAATGCCTTACATTTTTCACATCTTAGGCATTGGTGGACTTAAAAGTACTAGGGAAAACTATTAAGATAAAACCACCACTTTACTCAGAATCCATAGCACCAAAGAGAACTCAAAAGCGAAGAGAGTATGAAGCAATCCTCGATCAAGTGCAAATCCAAACAGCGTGATCCCCCCATTGTTGTGTTGCAAATATGCCACTGCAAAGAGAACATTAGTGGATGTTATCATATGCAAATCAACAAGGGCAGGTGAGAAAAACTTAGTTCACGAGTTCTACCCACCTAAAGCTTGCCTGGTTTGGAAAGAACATGGATCCTGTGAGGAAATTGCAATGAAATTATCTGAAGAATCAGACTCGCTGTCTTCGGCATTGGATGCTAGAGTCCCATCAGCTTCTGGCACGTGGCTTTTCCCCTGGTCTATCCTGGCAGATGCAGATGCTGATGCAACAATCATATGCCATCTAGTTGCCATTGACACAATACGTTGAGCTCTATGTGTGATTCTAGCAGCTCCTAGCAAACATAAGAAGACTCCACAAAGTTGAACTGCTGAACAAATCTGCATTAATCCCTCAAAAGTATTAGAAATCATCAAACTTGTAGACTGCAAAGCACTTATTAGAAAGACAAACTTCTTACCACAAGGTCTCCGGAATTGAAGAAATTTTTCTCACTGTTGAATCCCAAAACCAGCAACAACGATCCGAATTGACTAACTGTAATTGTAACCAAACAGGATATGATAAAGAACCGATATCTGTGGCTTGTAAAGGACAATTGTTTCTTAATCCTGACATGCTCCCTAAATATGACACCTGCATCCGATTCACAACCATCAAACAACTTGTGAAGCCCTTCAAATCTAAGTATCTGGAGCTCACAAGTCAACCGAAACAGGACACAAACCAACAAGAACACTCCTGTCCTATAAACCCATGATGCCAACACCAACACAAACATGATGGAGTTCAATGGAATATTGCCAGGAAAAACATTACACGGTAACCATATTTTGACTGTGGAGAAGAATATGATTTTGTGTGCAACTTCAACTAAGAAAGATGGAAACAGTATGCAGGCTAGGTACCGAAAAGCCTTGTCGAGCTCGCGGGAGTATCCACGTCGAATGAACAATGAGTCCTCTTGTAAGTCATCCAGGAACAAGAGTTGGCGCAGACCGTACGTTTTGAAGAAACGGAAAAGAGTAAAGAAAGATATTAAAGCCAAGACAGACTCAGGAAGCTGCACCAGCTTGTTGTAAGAAATGGGGTCATTAGCTGGTGCCGAGGATGGGATTCTAATGGAAAGGGAGCTTACAATAGGGAGAATAATGACAAGGAATACGAAGATGAAGCAGGACACAAATTTTCCTATGCAAGTGGAATGATCAAGTGCACACCATTTAAGGCTTATTCGAAAATTACGTAGCTCATCGAAAAGTAATGATTTTGATGTAGCATATGATGGTTGAAGTAACAAGGGTACACTAGCCCGCAGCTGGTTGGACTGATTGTTTTCGTCGGGAAAAGTTACATGTCGACCAGAGGAATGGATATCTATTAGGGTGTCACCAGAAGCGGTGGAGGTGTTGATCATGCTTGAAGTTATGGGGGGAGATCAGTTGACAGAGAGTTAGCATAACAAGGGCTTGTATTTTATATACAATTTAGTTGATAGAAGCAGGAGCTCTGTGACTCTGTAAAACTTTATAGTTGCATGAAGAAAGCAACAGTTTTAGAATATGGGGTCAATGGGTAAATAACATCTTGCTTGCACACACGTACAAGTAGGATTTTAGCATGCAGGAGTACAGTGTGGTTAAAACTATTATGTTTAGTTAATTAATATAGATTATAATTTTATGAAAACTATCTCTTAAAATCTTTATTAGAAAAAGAACTACTTTCTTCAAACTGCAACTGCAAAAATCAGCACAGCGTCAAACACACATGCACATGTATCCGCTATACTGTTTTGTGACCACAAAGAAGGAGGAGTGCAGGTGAGAATGCACCTAAAGCAAGCATTTGATGCATGTAAAAGCATCAGAAAGGCTTTGCGTTATCCCGTGAGAGCTGTATATATTTGGCAATCAATGAAAGATTTTCAATGATGTGAAGAACAAATTAAGGGCTGCCAAGTCGTCATTGAGGAAAAAGATATTGTGAAGCAGTGATACCTGTGACAGGGCAGTACTGTCTTGACACGTGGTATAAGGGGGTGGCAAGGGGAGAGCAACAGAGTCACAGGTCGACCTAGAGAGGCACAGGTGGATTGGGACCCAACCACAAAGCCAATCCTGTGGAGTCCAAGGTTCCATTCCATCTGTCCCGTAGATACTCTTTTTTGGCTCTTTAATTAGTGATGATGAGCTCAATTTAATAACTTGTCGTGGATCTTTCAGTTTATTTTTGTTATCTTTCCAATTAATAACCTTCATCATAGAACAAAAGCATGGGTAAGGCCAAGTTAACACATTTTTCTTTTCCATGATTGAACAGCACATTCAACTTCACTACCCCACATCAAATGTGGTAGCTAGCTAGCAAGTTCATATATATTGACATACACACTTAAGCGGTTTCTTACCTTTTCAAATCACCTCTTTAATCCTTGCCTGACAAGGAATATCTTTTCATGAGGAACCGCAGTGTATAAAAATTAAATGAAACAAGAAATTTGGATTTCTAGTGTAAAATCGTTTTATAAATAATTCTACGTGCATATATCTTTTAATCCGACTTTTGAATGGATTTAAGATTTCATGAAGAGCTTAAAACGTATTAGTATAATGGTGCCTTGATCGTTGAATATATATATATATAGAAACAGCATGCAATGAGTGCAATATATATTAAAGATGTATATATATTTCCTCGCGTAAGCGGGGATGTCGAATCTAGGATCTTAATTTATGCTCAACACACAAGGACATCGAACCTGTTTGTGGCCGGCCTGTCTTCATTCCCGTATGCTCATCATCCCTCCCAAGGTAAGAAAAAACCAAATATCCATCAATCACCCATTTGGCAAGAAAAATTAACAAGCCATTAGATACCACTAGCTATCGATTCCTGTTAACAAGCATGCATGCATACAATAAGTTTCCCCTTGAGCACTCATCACCCATAACCTTTGAAACTCTTATAGATTCCTAGAGCGCCCGCCCTATGAGTTCATCTTTTTTAGTTATTTAAGAAATAATCAAAGATAAATAGTCATTCTGAATTCAAAGTTGCGTTTCCCAGACATTTGAAATCTCCTTTTGTTTCCTTAAAATTATCTTTTTTATATTTTTGAATTGTGATAATATAAAAAATAATTTTTTAAAAATAAAATATTATTATTTTGATATATATTTTTTTTGAATAAAAAACACTCTTAAGTCTTAACCGCTATTATACACTATCAAACACATCACCGTGAAAGGAAACACACAAATCACAAAGCTTAATGACATGGAAGTAACAAATCAACGTGATTTTCTTGTCATTTTCATACAGATTACAGCCAGAGAGCTTAATGCCTTATTAACTGTTGAAGGTTGGTACCTAAGCTAGAACAAGATTACTTAGCAGTAATTTACTGCATGGTTATCTAATTGTTAGCTGAGATCATTATCTAGATTAGGATATGTTTTTGAATTCATTTGTTAAGTTTATCTAGGATTAAACTAGTTTGTATACATATCCTTAGATAAAGGAGAAGATGGTTGGTACGTCTCTTGTCTCTATTTTCCTTAAAATTCTGTAATGGTTGTTTCTCTTTTCTATAAATAAAGACTTGGGATGACAGTAACCAACAACTCAATTCTGCTCTTTGTTCTTTATACTAAAAGACTAAGTTCTATGTTCTTTCTTTCTTGTTCTTTCCATCATGGACTTAGTTCTGTGTTCGTTTTCTTCATCAGCAAAAACAAAAGGTTGTTCTTTATATTACTACATTAACAACGAAAGCATCCATATATATAATTAGATCTAATTACCTGGACAGACCATTAGCAATCAAGAAAATATAAATGAAACACACAAATCACAAAGCTTAATGACATAGAAATAACAAATCAACGTGATTTTCTTGTAATTTTCATACAGATTACAGCTAGAGGGCTTAATGCCTTATTAACTGTTGAAGGTTGGTACCTAAGCTAGAATATGATTACTTAGCAGTAATCTACTGTATGGTTATCTAATTGTTAGCTGAGATCATTATCTAGATTAGGATATATTTTTGAATTCATTTGTTAAGTTTATCTAGGATTAAACTAGCTTGCATATACATCTCCTTAGATAAAGGAGAAGATGACTGGTACGTCTCTTGTCTCTGTTTTCCTTAAAATTCTGTAATGGTTGTTTCTCTTTTCTATAAATAAAGACTTGGGATGGCAGTAACCAATAACTCAATTCTGCTCTTTGTTCTTTATACTAAAAGACTAAGTTCTGTGTTCTTTCTTTTTTGTTCTTTCCATCGTGGACTTAGTTCTTTGTTCGTTTTCTTCATCAGCAAAAACAAAAGGTTGTTCTTTATATTACTACATTTGGTATCAGAGCTTTAGGATCTTTGAAGGGGTTTTTGTGAGTGAGAAATATGAGAGTACAATGAGGATAAATCAAAGCTTTTTGCTTTGAAGGTTGGTGAGTCAAAACACGAGAGAATAAGTGAGTTTTTTTTTTAAAATGGATTCTGCAAACTTTTCACTAAAAACACCATTGTTTCCAGGGCAGAATTTTGGTGTGTGAGCTGTAAAAATGGAAACCTATCTCAAAGCTCTTGATTTATGGGAGATAGTGGAAAGTGATAGGCAACCTACTCCTCTAGGTAACAATCCCACAATTGCACAAATGAAGTTTTTCAATGAAGAAAAGGCAAAGAGATTCAAAGCTCTTTCTTGTCTTCATAATGCTGTAAGTGAAGACATCTTCACAAGTATCATAGCATGCAAATCGGCCAAAGAAACATGGGATAAATTAAAAGCAGAATTCCATGGTGATGAGAAGTCAAGAAGGATGCAGATTTTGAATCTGAGAAGACAATTCGAAGGTGTGAAGATGAAAGAAACTGAAACCATCAAAGATTTCTCTTCTCAAATTTCAAAACTTGTGAATTAAGTGAGACTTTTGGGAGAAGATTTTCCAGACTGAAGAATTGTAGAGAAAGTCCTGGTGAGTCTGCTAGAAAAATTTGAACATAAAATTTGTTCTTTAGAAGATTCAAAAGATTTTTCTAAAATGAGCCTGCAAGAATTGGTAAATGCATTGTAAGCTGTGGAGCAAAGGCAAGCTTATAGACAAGAAGGATCAAGTGAAGGAGCTCTTGTTGCAGTTTACAAGGAGAAGAGTCGGGCTAAGAATATTTTCAGAAACGATCAAGAAGGAAAAAGAGAAAAAGAGAGAGGTTGGAAATCTACCACCTGGCAACAACAATAACAGTTTCATTAGAGGGAAAGAGAAGAAAGAGCATTTTCCTGCTTGCAAATACTGTAAAAAAACTAATCATCTTGAAGCCTGGTGTTGGCTCAAGAATGCTCAATGCCGAACTGCAAGCAATTTGGTCACATCCAAAGATTCTGCAAAAATAAAACAGAAACTGAACAACAAGCTCAAGTAGCCGATTGTTCAGAAGTCAAAGATCTTTTATTCATGGTCACAATACAAGACATTTATAACTCAGCAGAGGCAACAGACTCATCATGGCTCATTGATAGCGGCTGCACTAACCATATGACAACAGACTTAAGCTTATTCAGAGACTTGGATAAAAGCTACCTATCTGAAGTTAGAATTGGCAATGGAGACTTTGTGAAGATTGAAGGAAAAAGGGCAATTAAAGTAGAAACACTATCAGGTACAAAAATTCTTAAAAATGTTCTTTATGTGCCTAAGATCAACCAAAATCTAGTTAGTGTGAGATAATTGATTGAATCTGGCTATTCAATATTCTTTAATGATGGAGTGTGTGACATTAAAGATAAAAATGAAGTACTTTTGCTTTCTGCAAAAATGATGAACCAAAGTTTTAATGTTAACTGGAATGAAGTCTGTTTGAATGCTAATACTTATGAGAACAATGAATCTGTTCTTTGGCACAAACGGTTGGGACACTTCAAATATGCAACTCTAAAAAGAATGGCTGACAAGCAGATGACTCACGGGTTACCAGATATTCAAGAACAACAGATTATTTGTGAAGCTTGCCAGTTGGGAAAACAAACTAGAGCTGCTTTTCTTGACAATGCATATAGGGCATTGTCAAAACTCCAGCTTGTACACATAGATGTGTGTGGACCTATGCACAATGAATCATTAAATGGTTCAAAGTATTTTCTTCTATTTATTGATGATTTTAACAGGTATTGCTGAGTTTATTTTCTAAAATCCAAATCTAATGTGTTTGCTGAGTTTGTCAAGTTCAAGGCAGCAGTTGAACTAGAAACAGGAAACAAATTGAAGATATTGAGATCTGACAATGGAGGAGAGTATACCTCTCGACAATTTGAAGCATAGCTGGCTAAAGAAGGGATCAAACACCAGTTGACTGTTCCCTACACACCTCAGCAGAATGGTGTAAGTGAAAGAAAAAACAGAACATTGATGGAAATGGCAAGATGCTTGCTATATGAGAAGAAGCTGCCATTGAATTTTTGGGCAGAGGCAGTAAACACAGCATCATATCTTATAAACCGAATGGCTTCAAGAGTTTTAGCAGATAAAACTCCTTATGAACTTTGGTATGGTTTTAAACCCAGTATTGATCATTTAAAGGTGTTTGGCAATATTTGTTATGTTTTGAAACTTGAAGTTAGAAGAAGAAAACTTGATCAAAAGGCTGATATAGGGATTCTTATAGGCTATAGTACAACATCTAAGGCTTATAAAATTTATGATCTGAATTTTAACAAAGTTGTGGTTGCTAGAGATGTCAAAGTTGTAGAAAATGCTACTTGGGACTGGAAAAATTCATCAGGTGAAGGATCAAAACAGATGCAACAAGATGAGTTTGATGCTGCAAAAATGATTGATCAACAAACGGATGCTGCAGAAAATATTGAGCAACAAACTGAGTGGGATGCTGCAGAGAATATTGATGATCAACCAGTAAAGGGGACAAGATCTCTATAAGATATTTATAGCAAGTGCAATGTAGCTGAGGCAGAACCTATAAATGTTGAAGAAGCCATGAACTCTCAAGTTTAGATAGCAGCAATCAAGGAGGAGCTGGCAATGATAGACAAGAATCAAACATGGATGCTAGTTGACAGATCAATTCACAAGAAGGTAATTGGAGTGAAATGAATTTTCAAAACAAAATTAAATGCAGATGGTAAGATCAACAAGCATAAAGCCAGACTTGTAGTGAAAGGATATTCACAAGAGACGGGGATCGACTTCACAGAAAATTTTGCTCCAGTTTCCAGACATGAAACAATGAAGCTCCTGCTTGCTCTAGCAACACAAAACGGTTGGTATATATTTCAGTTGGATGTTAAATTTGCATTTTTGAATGGTGTGCTAAATGAGGAGATTTATGTTGAACAACCTGCTGGTTTTGAAAAATCAAATTCAACAAACAAAGTATATTTATTGAAGAAGGCATTGTATGGACTGAAATAAGCTCCTAGAGCTTGGTACAACAGGTTGGATAATCATCTTTTAAGCTTAGGATTTAACAGGAGCATGAATGAGGTGACTTTATATGTGAAACATGCTGATGGACATAAACTCATTGTATCAGTTTATGTTGATGATTTGCTAATCACAAGGGACAAGGAGCAGCTTGTAGAGGAATTTAAAACCAATATGAAAGACATGTTTGAGATGAATGAACTTGGTTTGTTGACATATTTTTTAGGAATGGAAGTAACTCAATCTGATCAAGGTTACTTTCTTTGTCAAAAACGTTTTTCCTTGAAAATACTGGACAATTTTGCAATGAGTAAATGCAAGCCAGTAAGTACACTTATGATACAGGGGCAGAAGCTAATGAAAAAGGATGGAGCACCAAAAGCTGATGGGAAAGTTTACAGGAGTCTAATTGGGAGTTAGCTGTATTTAACAACCACACATCCTGGCATTCAATTTGCTGTGAATTATCTTTCCAAGTTCATGCAAGAGCCAAGTTAAAACCATTTTGTGGCAGCTAAGAGAGTATTAAGATATTTGAGAGGGACTGCAGGTTTTGGCATACATTTTGTGAAATCCAGCTCAATCAATCTTGTTGGATTTTTAGACAGTGATTGGGGAGGAAGTGATGAAAGAATGATGAGTACTTCATGCTACTGCTTTGCTGTGGGAAAGAGTATGTTTTGTTGGAATTCAAAGAAGCAATCGGTGGTGGCACATTCTACAGCAGAGGCTGAATACATAGCTGTTTATGTGGCAGCAAAACAACTAATATAGCTAAAGAAGATGCTAAGTGATTTAGACTACAATCAACAAAATCCCATAACATTGTTTTGTGACAACACGTCAGCTATAGCCATTTCTAATTTTTTTTTCTTTCATAACAGAACCAAGCACATGAAGATTAAATTTCATGCAATCAAGCAGTTTCAGCAAGAAGGGGAATTGGAACTATGCTACTGCACTTTTGAAGATCAGCTAGCAGACATTTTTACCAAACCGTTGGCTAAAACCAGGTTTGAAGATCTGAGGGCAAGAATTGAAATGACTAGCTTTGAAACCAAGGAGGAGTGTTGAAGGTTGGTACCTAAGCTAGAACATGATTACTTAGCAGTAATCTACTGCATGGTTATCTAATTGTTAGCTGAGATCATTATCTAGATTAGGATATGTTTTTGAATTCATTTGTTAAGTTTATCTAGGATTAAACTAGCTTGTATACATCTCCTTAGATAAAGGAGAAGATGGCTGGTACGTCTCTTGTCTCTATTTTCCTTAAAATTTTGTAATGGTTGTTTCTCTTTTCTATAAATAAAGACTTGGGATGACAGTAATCAACAACTCAATTCTGCTCTTTGTTCTTTATACTAAAAGACTAAGTTCTGTGTTCTTTTTTTTTTGTTCTTTCCATCATGAACTTAGTTCTGTGTTCGTTTTCTTCATCAGTAAAAACAAAAGGTTGTTCTTTATATTACTACATTAACAACGAAAGCACCCATATATATAATTAGATCTAATTACCTGGACAGACCATTAGCAATCAAGAAAATATAAAGAAACACACAAATAAGAAAAGGGTCAAATGGCCGGCCTCCTTATAACACAGCTCATGCTTCATAGGACTTGGTCGATCACAACCTTAACTTCCATCATTTGTCCCTTTGCCTTCTCTCAACGCTTAATTTCCTAGTCTTTGACACCCTCTTAATCATTTCCCATCCACTCTTTTTTGTTCAATATTTGATGCTTGAAAGAAAACTTCACACATCTTCCTTATGGCTCGTTATAAGGTAGCATATTGGCACCTGATGCTGCTGCTATTTTACATCATGGTCACGGCTTGCCAATTCTTTGTCACATCACATGGTGCAATTACTGATGCTGAAATCCTTGTCAACTTCAAGAACTCTTTGTCTACAAACTCCTTGCTAAGCAATTGGAATGTGTCAGGCAATCCTCTGTGCAATGGTAGCACCAATAATTGGGTTGGTTTGCGTTGCAATGGTGATGGCACCATCGATAAGTTGCAACTTGAGAATATGGGCTTAACGGGCACCATCAACACAGACATCTTGACGCAATTGTCAAAGTTGAGAACATTAAGCTTCATGAATAATAGCTTGGAGGGTTCCATGCCTCAAGTGAAAAAACTTGGCCCCTTGAAAAACTTGTTTTTGTCTAACAACAGTTTCTCAGGTAAAATTGCCGAGGATGCATTTGATGGCATGAATTCATTGAGGGAAGTTCATTTGGCACACAATGAGTTTACTGGTGGAATTCCAAGATCACTTGTTTCCGCGGAGAAACTAACAAAGTTGAGTCTTGAAGGGAATCAACTTGATGGGAAGTTATCAACTTGATGGGAAGTTACCTGGCTTTCCTCAAGAAAACTTGACTGTGTTTAATGCTGCAGATAACAATTTCGAGGGTCAGATTCCTGCTAGTCTTGCTCACTTCAGTCCAAGCTTTTTCACAGGTTAACTCGTATACGTACACCATCTATGCTTTTCAATCCAATCAAATCTTTTCATGTTCTCATAAATCTATTTTGGATGCCAGTAGAATTCCTTTTCAGTCTTTTCTCTTGATAATTATTCGAAAACTGGCCTAAAAATACCCTGACGAGTACGTGACGAGTAAGTGACTTTGTGACTGGAAATCAAATAAACTAGCTGATGTACATGAAAATTTAGTTAATTTAACAATCAGCTGTATTATTATACCATATCTATAATATCCGTGAATCATCTTGCTATGTAAGTGGTATGTTGTTGATCTGATTCTGGTCGTAGAAGTCAAATTATGGACCGTAAAATGAATTTCTCTGCAGAGAATACTATATATATTATGGCTGCTGCAATATTTAATGCATTCATTTTCATATGCATGATGCAGGGAATAAAGGGTTATGTGGAAAGCCACTGCCTGCGTGCAAATCATCCAAGAAAAAGATCATGATGATAGTTGTGGTTACTGTTGTAGCTGTGGTTGCATTATCTGCTATTGTTGCCTTTTCCTGCATCTGTTGCCGCACAGCCAAAACACCCAAATTCAACTATTCCAAAAAGAAAATTGCCATGAATGGCGTTGGAAAAAAGGAAATTCAATCATCAGATCAGTTTGGTGATGGAAAAACGGTTGATAATGGGCAGTTGCATTTTGTAAGATATGATAGGGGTAGATTTGACTTGCAAGACCTTCTTAAGGCCTCTGCTGAAGTCTTGGGCAGTGGTACTCTTGGTTCATCTTACAAGACAGTTCTTTCGGATGGACCTTCGATGGTTGTGAAGAGGTTTAGGCATATGAGTAACGTAGGGAAAAAAGAATTTCATGAGCACATGAGAAAGTTGGGAACATTGTCACACCCTAACTTGCTCCCTCTAGTGGCATACTACTACAGAAAAGAAGAGAAGCTTTTGGTTTCTGACTTGATTGAAAATGGCAGCTTGGCTTCTCGTCTTCATGGTAAGTATTCTCTCTTTAACACTCACATAAACCAATGGAAACGATTTTAGACAATCATCCACGCATACGTGGAGGAAGGATTCTGAACCATTTGTCTTTCACTATGATGGACAGACGGGATTGCCTTAGGGTATGGATCATTGTTTATGATCACAATTACATACAACGAAAAGGAAAGGGTGCTAATACATTGCTAATGTTTATCCGACTAATTTTGCTGCATTGATGGATTTATCTTTCAGCCAAGCGTGCTCCGGGAAAACCATGGCTTGACTGGCCAACACGGCTGAAGATTGTCAAAGGAGTTGCCAGGGGGTTGGTCTATCTCTACAAAGAGTTCCCAACATGAGCTCTGCCTCATGGTCACCTAAAATCCTCCAATGTGCTTCTAGATGATACATTCGAGCCCCTCTTGACAGATTATGCTCTAGTTCCTTTGGTTAATAGAGACCATGCTCAACAAGTTATGGTTGCCTACAAGTCACCTGAATTCACTCACTCTGACCGCACTACAAAGAAGACTGATATGTGGAGTATTGGTATACTAATTCTGGAAATCTTGACAGGCAAGTTCCCTGAAAATTATCTAATGCAAGGCAGGGGTGGCGGTGCAGATTTGGCAACTTGGGTTAACTCAGTTGTTAGAGAAGAGTGGACAGGAGAGGTATTTGATATGGATATAATGAGGACTAAGAATTGTGAGAAAGAGATGCTAAAGCTGTTGAAAACTGGGATGTGCTGCTGTGAATGGAATATGGAGAACAGGTGGGATTTGAAGGAGGCTGTAGCCAAAATTGAGGAATTGAAGGAGAGAGACAATGACAATGATGACTTCAGTAATTCCTATGCAAGTGAAGTCTATTCTTCTAGAGCAATGACTGATGATGATTTCTCTTTCTCTGTCAATGGTTGAATTGAATGAATAAAGCTAGCTCCCTACTGTTATTTTTCCAAATTATGCATTGGCCCAAGGGTTGGAGTAGCTACATTAAGATGAAAGGATATAGTTTGTTGCAAGTGCCTCTTTATTTTGCCCTAATTCATATTTGCCCATGTGATGACACTGGTCGAGTTATATTTAAGTTCTTTATGTCTTCTTGCTGCTACATGATGGTGTAAGCAAATCTTTCTACGCTTTTGACAAAATCAGGGAGGAAAACCCAAGATAATTAATGTTTAAATAATTATATTAGGACTTAAATAGGATCTAATGCCTGCATAATCATGGAATATACCTGGTGAGGTTAATAGGTCCTTTGCTTAACTCTCACCTGTCACTACACCTGTCTGATAGATAGAGACCTGTATCTCTATCTAAGGTTACACTTGTTTGCCCTACTTATTCCTTCACATCCCCTCTTGGGTTGGGTTTATCCTCTCACACGTTTCTCTTGTCCCCTTGTTTTGTTGTGGAATCTGACCAGCCCTCTCTCCCTCTCTTTCTCAATTCTCAAACTCCCAACAAAGGATATCAGCAGAAATACCAAGGTACTTTTGCTCGCTGTGCTTTATTTCTTAAGGTAAGCTTAAATTGTTAAAAATGGTGTAATAGATGAGCAGACTTCGGGTTTGTAGGCCATATGCATCGGAAATAAGACGTTTTAGTTGGTTTCTTCTACTTGAGTCCTGCTTTACGCTTATGGGAATCTTAGAAATCCCATCCGTGTCTAATTCTCATGATTTCAGCATCAAGAGTGTTTTATATTCCAATGATGCAATGATCCAAAAGGAATAATTTTGAGAAGCTTCTAGTGGTATGTTGAGGCACTTGATATCGTATTCTTAACATGAATATCCCTGATTTGTGACTCTACTGGTGGTTAAATGCTCTCTTTTTCCAATCTTTACTTGCCAAATTGTTGCCTCATGTATCCCATGTTGCTGCTCTTCCTGTGATGTTTGACAGAGGAAAAACAGAGAACCCAGAATTTATAAAAAATTCACTATTAATTCACACAATTCTAAAAAAAATAAATCATTACAATAACTGGCATGATCTAATCTTAAGCTGTCGTCTGCAAAATTGAGAGCAGAAGAGAGCAAAAAAGCTAGCCCTGTTCTAAGCCATAAACAAAACAGTTGCCTTTACATGTGGCATGGATGTAAAATGTGAATACAGATGAAAACTTACTAATAGATTCTTTTTGCAGTACCACCATTTTGACAAGTGGTCTTGCTGCACTTCCCATTAGGACAAATGCTTGCCAGGATTCTTATCAAGGCTTGGGGCATTTCAAAAAGTGATATTGAGCTCATCAAATGCAATTTTAGTCCTTTGATTGATGCATACCACTCACCCTTGGTAAAAAATCGTGGGTCCTTTAAAAGAAAAAAGAATGAGAATATGTGAAGCTGGCGGTTCTTGTTTCTTGATAGCCATCTTGCATGTGCATCCCTCTTCCTTGTTTAGTATGCTTTCATATAACAGAACTTCATTAATGAAAATGGTCATTATAGCATATGCTATGCATGCTTAAATAGGATTATAATGTAAGAATATTTCAAAAACCTTGTTCATGCATATGAATATTTTAAAATAGTCACAAAGTACTAAATTCCCTTGTGGAATTTGAAGCCTCCTATATTTTTTTAAATAGTGTTTAGTTGCTGGATTCTGTTGTGAATGACACTCTTCTGTGGTGCCATTTCACTTTCTTCATCAGCATCTCTCAAGGATAGCATATAAAAGAAGAAGAGAGGATTACCAACTTTTGCTTGTAGTATTATGGCAGGGCTTGATGGTCAAGCTAAATTTGTTGAGGGCAGTGACTTCGTGGCCATCTTATCATCTCAAGGGATAGATTATCTTTTATCTGGTGAAGGAAAGGTATTCCCTTAGAAGCTCTCTTTTTCTGCAATTTTTCCCCCTCTAAAATCCCTTTTCCTTCTCTTATACTGCAGAGCTTTTATATTTTTATGTTTGATTACTGAAAGGTTGATGAAAGTGGAAAAACAAAATGAGAGTTTACTTAGCTGCTAAAAAGGAATTTTTCATTGTAATGAAATAACTAAAGTTCAAAATCTCGTTTTGATTTGAGTTTAGGTGCCCTTGTCATCATGTGATTGTAAGGTAATTTGCCTCTTCTTCTCGGCAAACTGGTGCAGGCCATGTAAAGCATTTGCTCCCCAGCTTGTGAAAATTTATAATAGCCTAATAGGTACTGGTAAAAAACTAGAGATTGTCTTCATCTCCTTTGATCGCGATGAGAATGGATTCAAGGAACACTTCAAGTGTATGCCATGGCTTGCAGTCCCATTTGAAGTAAACTTGCATAGACATTTGAGTGACATCTATCATGTTAATCGCATTCCATCATGTATCTCGTTGGGTTCAGATGGAATATCAGTTGAAGAAGATATGATTGGATTGATAGAAGACTTTGGTGCTGAAGCATTTCCCTTCACCAGGGAAAGATTCGACGAACTGAGGTCTATCGATGATGCAAAGCGCCAGGGAGGAAAATTACAGCAACTTCTGGCACATGAAGGACGAAACTATGTTTTATCAGGAGATACTAGAAAGGTGATTTAATTTTATCCCTGATTTTACAAATGGCATGTCAGGCATAACTTTGACATTTTTTGACCTTTCTGCAGATATTTGTATCTGAACTTGTTGGCAAGACAATAGGCCTTTACTTTGGCGCACACTGGTGCCCTCCAAGCCGTGCCTTCACTACGCAACTTATCCAAAATTACAACGAGATCATAACCACCAATGATGGATGCTTTGAAATTATCTTAGTCTCTACAGACCGAGACCTTAAAGAATTTAATACCAACCTAAGTAACATGCCATGGCTTGCTATTCCATACGAGGACAGGACACGGCAAGACCTTTGCAGGATCTTTAACATTAAAGGGATTCCAGCTTTGGTCATTATTGGACAAGATGGGAAGATCATTAGCACAAATGGGAAAGCCATGATTTCCTTATATGGTGCTAAGGCTTTCCCATTTACAGAGTCAAGGATTACAGAGATCGAAGCAACTTTGAAGGAGGAAGGAGATGCGTTACCTCGGCAAGTAAAAGATATAAAGCACCAACATGCTCTGAAGTTGGACATGGCAAAAGCATATGTATGTGACTGCTGCAACGGGCAAGGCAAGTTCTGGGCATTCTCTTGTGATGTGTGTGATTATGACCTTCATCCAGCATGTGTAGAAGAGGCATGCTCAGACTGTTTAATGAAAGTTGGCGATATTAATTTAACAGCCTAAATGTAATACTTGAATGAAGAATAAATTACCTTACCTCTCCAAGAAAACAAATTTTCTTGTCCATTTATTTAATGTAAGAAACTGATTTTGTGCAACAATTTAAGACTAGTGGATTAAGGAGTCAAAGGCCTCATATCTCTTACCCTATGCTTGCCAATTAGGATAAAAGAACCAAAAATCTGATGGCACCTGAATGTCTGTGGTCAAACACCAGAGAGAAATTTGTGGGGGGAGAGAATTTTGAGGATGGCTTGTATCGATCAAGTTAGTTAGAAGAGCAAAAAAAACAAAAAAGTGAAAAAAAAAAAGCCAGCCTAATTTAGGAAGACACAGATAGGATCGCTGAACTTGAGGGAAAAAGGATATTGCAGAACCACAAAGCTGTTAGGTTACCTTCCTTTCTCTCTGCCTCTAGAGAAAGGAAGCAATAATCAAAGAAAAGAAAAGCAAGAACATCTCATTTGCATTAAATTTTTGATATACGCACTGCATTCCTGAGTTTCCTGAAGAGAAACTTGAAGGCGATTAAAAGGCTCTCAGAAGCTTCTGATAAGATAGTAGAAGAGAAATCAATCTGTATAACGTTTCAAAAGTCCTGTTATTAATTGCAAGGATAGAAATTAGTTTATAGAGAGATATGTGGATGCCAAGGTCTATGCCGGAGAAAAGGAATGGAGGAAATGGATTAATTGCAGTGGCAATAGACAAGGATAAAGGCAGCCAAATCGCCCTCAAATGGACTATTGACAATCTTTTGGTGAAAGGGCAGACTGTTATTCTCATCCATGTCAATCTCAAATCATCTTTATCTTCATATTATGCTTCCCCAAGTAAGGATTCAACCTCGTTATCCGTGCAGATTACAGATGCAAATTGAAAGTTGTCATGGATTCCATTTTGCAACTTGCTTTCATGATATTTTTCTGAAAGCATCATTTTAATTAACAAGAAATGCTATTTTCCTTTGAAGTTATGCATAAAAAAAGATGGAAAATTGGTAACAAATGAAATCAAATCATGGATTTTCATGCCGACGGAAAGAAGCCGTGCAAGAAGCAGTATAGCTTTGCAATGAATACATTTCTTTTAAAATAGTCTCACATAGGAGAAGTTTCTCAACATGTTCCTGATCATTTTTATTGCAGGGCTGAACCAAATTTCTGATTCCAATGGCACATCCAGTCCCGATTCCAAGGATTTGTTCCTTCCTTTCCGCTGTTTCTGCACACGAAAAGATGTGAGTGTTGAAGATGAAACCTTCATTTTCTTTCAATGCACACTCAATCTTGAAAAGCCTATCCTGCAAGAAACATTTACCTACATTATTATCAAGAGTACATGTATAGTTGCTCTAGAATTCTATATTAATTGGATTCACGAAGGACTTTTAAGAAAGCACACATTTTACATCATGTTCCTAAGTCTTTAAACTTCTGTATTCAACTTTGACATCAGATTAACTGCAAGGATGTCGTACTGGAAGACACGGATGTCGCAAAAGCATTAATTGAATACGTTACCCAGACTGCAATTGAGACTTTGATTGTTGGTGCGTCGGCAAAAGGAGGCTTTCTTAGGTATGTACCTCTCTTGATAAATCACTAGCAGGAAAATTTATGTACCAGAACTTTTATATCTGATATAGAAGATGAGTGTTTAGAAGTTAGATTTCTGAAAATATTGCTATAAACGACACAATGCCTCCATCTCAAATGCTGTGACAGACAAGATAGACTAGCGTCAGATGCTATGATAAATTGTTTTATATTTATAAATTAGTATGTTGAAACGTGATAGTAGGCATGTGAACATGGCTAACAAGCTTTGCATTAGCAGTCTGGATGAGTGTAAAGACTAATGATATTATGAGAGCATAAATTTATTCCAAATTCCTGAACTTCCAAAAAAAATTTCCTAGAAGATTCAAAGCAGCAGATGTCGCAGGCAGCGTGTCAAAGGGGGCACCAGATTTTTGCACGATATATGTTATAGCCAAAGGGAAGATACAATCCATGCGGGCTGCCTCCCGTTCTTCACCAGTTAACTCTTCATTGCATAACCAACTCAACCAAAACAGCACAACACCAGCTTCTATGGATGCACATACCCCCCGTACTCGTGTTAAAAGAGGTCAACGATTTTGTTTTTTACTTCTTTTCCTTTGTATTTATTTTCCATGCTCTAAGTCAGCTCCCATTGATCATCTTGAATTACTGATGTATTTTCAATCAGTAGCTGAGAAGCCACCACTGGAGCTACCTCGAAAATCAGTTGGCGATACAGAATCCTTCAGGTAAGAGATGCTCAGTGCTCACCGTCATTGCTTTGTAAGAGGAACAATGAAACTCTGAAAACATATTTTAACGACATAGCTAGTTTGCTAGTGAAGAAAAGGCCTGAAATGTTTTAGAACAATTCATCCGGACTCCTATCGATGACCCTGTGTCTTCTATAGTACCCAAATGAGAAAGCAGAAAATCTATCAGTCTCTTAAAGGGCTAACTTGAGACATTTTGCAACTGAAAACAGGTCACCATTCACCAGGAGAGGTTTAACTGGAAAATCATATGGTGAACTCTCGGTTCCAGATACTGATATATCCTTTGTCAGCTCCGGCAGACCAAGCATTGACCGCATATTTCCAGCATTTTATGACAACACTGAAACAAGCCGCACCCCTCCACGGCTGTCAAACTTCTCTGACATTGACAGCAACTATAGCTTTGAATCACTGCATCATGGAAGGAAGTCACTGGATCAAGGTGGCTTTTCACCTGAATTATCAACCTTCTCAAATGAAAGTGACCAGATGCCATCAGCTGCGGTAAGAGCGTTTAGCCATTCATTTGAATATCAGAAATGTAGGACCTGCATTTTCTATAAACGAATAAGCTTATGTCTATAACACCAGAATCCTCAAATAGTGTAATATTAAATAAACACAGATCTAAACCTTGTTACCCTAGAAACAAACTAATCTGTGAAAAGTTCTAGTTGATCCTTGCAGATGAAAAAATGTTGCCCACCTTCCTGTAAAGCTGACAACGATTTCTAGTTTTCTCAAATGACAAGCAATCCACTATCTACATTACTGTTTGTGAGAGCTAACAATTACATTAAATATATAGATGAAATGCAAAAATTAACATGCGGTGCTGTAAAATCTCAGGATGATGTGGAGGCGGAAATGAGAAGGCTGAAGCTGGAGCTGAAGCAAACAATGGAAATGTACAGTTCCGCCTGCAGAGAAGCACTCACTGCAAAGCAAAAGGTACAAGAAATTGCATCTTCTTGTCATGTGGCCTTAAGAACCCCACGAAGTGTTCTGAGATAAACTTCTTTGCAGACTAGAGAGCTCCAGCGCTGGAAAATAGAAGAAGAGCAGAAATTGGAAGAAGCCCGACTAGCTGAGGAAGCTGCATTGGCAATTGCAGAAAAGGAAAAAGCCAAGTCCAAAGCAGCAATTGAGGCTGCAGAAGCAGCTCAGAGAATCGCTGAGCTGGAATCACAAAAAAGGATTAATGCAGAAATGAAAGCACGCAAAGAAGCAGAAGAGAAGAGAAAGGCCCTAGATGCTCTAGCAAATTCAGATGTCAGATACAGGAGATACTCAATCGAAGAAATTGAAGCTGCAACAGATTACTTTTCTCAGTCTCTTAAGATTGGAGAAGGGGGTTATGGTCCAGTATACAAGTGTTATCTGGACCACACACCCGTAGCAATTAAGGTTTTACGTCCAGACGCAGCTCAAGGAAGGTCGCAGTTTCAGCAAGAGGTATGTGGCCCAAAGAAAATATGCTTCAATATCTGAAAATTTTCAAGTTCTTATTCTGAACCGTTTTCTTGAAGGAAAAATCAGTACAGTCACTTTTCAGAAAGAAATTTTTTTAAAAAAATTAATTTTAAATTCATTTAACAGCTTAGGAATGACCCATTGAATATCTTAACCCATTCGTGGTTTAGAACAAATCAACAGAAGTCCTTCTGAAACTATACCGACAACCTTCGAAAATTATCTTCAACTTCAGAGGCACAAAAGTTTTAGATTTTTGCTTAACCTGGTGAGAACTGGTTGCAGGTTGAGGTATTGTGCTGCATAAGGCACCCTAACATGGTTCTCCTCCTGGGAGCTTGCCCTGAGTATGGATGCTTAGTATATGAGTTTATGGCCAATGGAAGCTTAGAAGACCGTCTCTTTTGCAGAGGAAACTCTCCACCTTTGTCATGGCAGCTAAGGTTTCGAATTGCAGCTGAAATTGGCACCGGCTTGCTGTTCCTCCACCAAACTAAACCCGAGCCACTCGTACACCGTGATCTAAAACCTGCCAACATCTTGCTTGACCGCAACTTTGTGAGCAAGATCAGTGATGTAGGGTTGGCCAGGCTAGTCCCACCATCAGTTGCTGACAATGTGACTCAATACCGCATGACATCCACAGCTGGCACTTTCTGCTATATAGATCCTGAGTATCAGCAAACAGGCATGCTAGGCATAAAGTCAGATATATACTCTCTAGGGATCATGTTTCTACAAGTATTAACAGCGAAGCCGGCAATGGGACTGACCCACCATGTTGACAGGGCACTTGAAAAGGGCACTTTTGCTCAGATGCTGGATCCAGCAGTGCCTGATTGGCCAATTGAAGAGGCAACATTGTTTGCCAAGCTATCTCTCAAGTGTGCAGAGTTAAGGCGGAAAGACAGGCCTGATCTAGGCAAGGTTGTCCTGCCAGAACTTAAGAGAATGAGAGCATTTGCTGAAGAAAGTATGCACCACCACTCATTGTCATCAACTAGTCCAGTTGCACGCTCTCCAAAGTTTAGCCAAGTTTCAATGCAGCTAGTAAGCTCACTAGAATTAATTCTGCATGAAATTAAGCCACTAGATTAAGAGAAAAATTAATATTAACTAACGATTATTGTTTTTTGCAGAATGACCATCCTTCTTCAAGATCCGAAGTAAGCTCAAGAAGCCCTTCATCCCTTGCATGAAATGCAACCAAAAAGCAAGGACTCTAACAATAGAGGAGATTAAAAACATGGGAGTAACTATTTTTGATACTGTGTAGATAATATAAACCAAGAAGAGGTCGTAACTATTTTTATTTTTTCTTATGTTTCAAATGCCATAAATTAGTGGTCCAAACTCTTCCAATTGCCAAGGAAGTGGCTTGCAAAGGGCTTAATTAAGTTTGTGGACTGTCATTACAATCTCTTTGCAGTACTCTTGTAATTCGATTTGCTGTAAATATCACGACCCGAATCCCGGATCCGTAACCGGCAATGCATGAGTGGTGTCGAAAAGACATCCCATCTATGCTAATCCTCAAAACGAACATATCAAAAGAACAATTTATTCAAAAATACGTAGCATTTCATAATCTTCAGAAATATTATATTATTCAAAACTGATGAAACCAAAAGATAGTTTAAAACTCCTCATCAGTAATTAAAACAAAAACAATAATCCATAATACTCATTACATTGTCAAAATCCAAACTTAATTAAAACAAGGTAATAGTGGAGCGTCTAAGACATTGAATCAAAACTAAAAGGAAAGCCTCGCAAAACAAGCAAGGCATACCGACCAAAACTGAAGAAGCAAGAACACTCTACAAAGTCCTTCATCCCTTGCATGAAATGTAACCAAAAAGCAAGGACTCTAACAATAGAGGAGATTAAAAACATGGGAGTAACTATTTTTGATACTGTGTAGATAATATAAACCAAGAAGAGGTCGTAACTATTTTTATTTTTTCTTATGTTTCAAATGCCATAAATTAGCGGTCCAAACTCTTCCAATTGCCAAGGAAGTGGCTTGCAAAGAGCTTAATTAAGTTTGTGGACTGTCATTACAATCTTTTTACAGTACTTGTAAGACCCAGACTTTTGGCTCAAACCTAAGTCCAAGTCAGCCCAAACCCAACCTAAGTTAACCTAGGTATTTAAGGAAGAGTTGCAAGAGAATTTCTTTCCTCTCTTCTAATTCCTGTAGCCGCCGTGACCCTCCCCTCCTCAAACCTAAGATTTTAGTTTTTGATCTTGAGTTTTTGGTTCAAGAAAGGTGGAAGTAGCAAGTAAGTGGTTCTCTTTCATATTACTTTCAATTATAGTTTGTTTATGGAATGATTAAAGAATAGATTAGGGTTTATAAGGATTGGAGGTTTATATTGTTAAGATTGATTTATGATTATTAAGGGTTTAATGTTAGGTGATTAATTAGTATGTTGTTGAAAATAAGGATTTATGAGTTGATTTGTTTAAATTAATTTTTATGGATTAAGAAATTCAATTTTACCTTGCTGTAAAAATCTGGACAGAATGGTCTTGAGGTTGAAGATGACCAAATTTTATTTTGGTCCTTGATTTATAAAAATTACAGTTTAGTCCCTAAACTTTGGGAAAATTATAATTTAACCCCTAAATGTATTTTGAGATTCTGGACAGTGTTATTATGAGATTAAGGATGATGATTCTCAGTTTGATAATTGATTTGGAATATTTTCAGTTTGGTCCCTCAATTTTGGGAATTTACATTTTAGTCCCTGAACTTTATGAAAATTGCAATTCGGCCCCTGGTTCATTCTAGACAGAATTGAGGATGTTTTATGGGTGAAATTTCAGTGTGGTTATGTATTTATAGTTTGGTCCAGTTTTGGTAAAATTACATTTGGTCCCTGTTTTGGATAATTGTCGTTTTAGTCCCTAAACCTAGGAGACTAAACCTGGTTTTCTTT
>Ga0325402_1000587_pt1 | contig 26194 bp, 29 predicted proteins | sample PopdelMetagenome_22_FD_207212 | JGI IMG/M metagenome (GOLD analysis project Ga0325402, IMG submission 207212) | Populus deltoides microbial communities from Bellville, Georgia, United States - Xylem-PdKOR-R3 | ecosystem: Host-associated > Plants > Phyllosphere > Stem > Wood/Secondary xylem... | reverse complement strand
TAAAATGAATGGATCTGAAATATCCATTTGTGACTCTGTAATTTTCAATTCTCCCATCGGTAGTGTTTGAAGCGGAAGGTGTTTTTTTATTCAAGAGTCACCGGCACCGGTGCTCCGGCAATTGATGTGTACAGTAAAGTAATGGTATTTGATACATTGCATTCTTATCTCTGAAATGCAGGAATTATATACAAGAAAAGAAAGAACATGTTAGGTAATCTTCAATATAAAAGGCTATATTTTAACTTGGGCAGTTTTGGGAACCACCTTGACTGGTTCTCATGGGAAGGGAAAACTATTATAAGAGTATATGATATAAAAATATATCCATATAAATCTAGCGTGAAGCGTTTGAACAATCAATCGAATGTAAATAGTAAAATTGTTTGCTTTTTGCTTGTGGGGGTGTTTCAAACAACATGGTCAATGGCCCACAAAGGACCAGAACATGAGCAAGAAATAAATACCAATGAAGTGGGAAGGAAAATTGTTACTCCCCTGAAGATATCTCCAAACACTCTGTTCATCTTTCTATTATCACGGCTGGAATAAATCAGTTTGGTTACGCATAGCTCCCTTTTATTTTGTTTGCTTTTTGCATCGGTTGTGGAGTTTACATACAGGGACAGGAAGATAAACCAATCATGCTTTCTATTGATTTGATAACCTGCATCGGCATTGATAGATATGGGTGATAAAAAAAAAAATTCTGTTCAGAATTGTTTCCATTTTTTGAGAATTTAGTAGACTGACGGTTATCTGTTCTTCTGTGAACTTAGTGACAAAATCGATGCCATGATGACCTAAGCTATAATGAAGGCCAATTATGAGCTTGTGGTACAACATTTGTAAAGAACAAGTGGAAATTTCTGACTGTTTGGACCAGGATAGCCCCTTGTTTGCTGGGAATGGAGCTTGGTATGGGGATTGTCTCTATTGGGTTTCTTTCCCCTGTTAAAACCCTTAATATGCAGTGGAATAGAAATTTAATCCTGAAATAAAGATCTGTGATGATTTCTTTTCCAGGGAATGAAAAATTGTATGCCATGTATCCCAGTGTATACTTTTGCATTCTTACGGAAGCAACATTCTTCAAATAACGTACTTCGAATGCATTTTTGTATTCCGGAGGCAACACTAAAAGCAATGGCGGGTTACATATTCTCTTACAATCAGATGTGGCGGGCACCTATAATTCCTACATCATGACCAGACTGTATCTATTGGTTACTTTGACTGGGCAAACCAGAAGCCTCTACCAAATATAAGCGACAGCATGGTGTTCCATCATCCGGGTGGGTTTGCACTGACCTGGGCAAGCTGCGAAGCTTGTTGAACAGATTCAAAGGGTCGTTCATGAGTCCAAAATGAGCATCAGGATCACCAAGCTGTGAAAGCTTTACGTGAGAGAATCCTAGAGATGGAAGTAGATGATCGGGCCAATCACTGTAGAAGTGGAAGATGGAATTTGACAGTGTGGTCGATGGTTTGTTCATGAAATCCGCCAAGAGCATTGTGCGGGCAAGTGCACATTTATCAGCTATGACACTTAGTACTTGCATGGCGTGGGAATGGGAGAGGTAGTAGAGGATACCTTCTAGTACCCAGACTGTGTTCTTCTCTGGCACAAACCCTGATATCTGAAGCTTTTCAAGCCAGTCATTATTTCTAATGTCAGCTGCTACTCTGTTTAGGGATTTTGCTGTTATTCTTGGATGCAGGTGTTCATCTATAGTTTCCGTCGCAGCCTTTAGAAGAGTGGTCTTCACCTCTAAAACTTCAGGAAAATCAACCTCAAAGACGTCACTTTCCTTCAAGCAGCTAAGGCGGTATGCCCTTGCATCCATTCCTAGAACATAACATGCTCGATATCATGATGAAACTACGGCATATAACAATAATGACTGCAACCGAACTTTGAATGATAAGTATACAGATATGCTTTACTGATATGCGTTTATCACTGTCAATCTACTTCAGTATTAGGGCCAGCTTAAGACAGCGCACTCATTTGAAGAGGAAGCTTATATTTCTTATCCGTGATGATCATGCATCATGTTTTCATATTCAATAATTGCTAAGCAATTTTTTTGTTCATGATATTGCAGTCTAATTCAGCATATACTACTTGCGGGATGGGATGTTAGAGGATTATATGCCTCACAAACTCTGGTTGGGTATGTGCAGAGTAAGAACAACGTAGGTAGGGACCAGTAGTCTTGTCACATGGAAGAGTAAATGAGCTTTGCATAGTATTGTGCACAACTGCTGCTGCAGACTATTTTAGACATCACTTCTTGAGAAAGAAGCAAAATTTACAGCATCATCATCTTAAGCCGCATTGTTTATGTAAAATGGTCAAAGCATGTGAAGAATTGGGTTAAAGTGTTCACCAACCTGCGCCAAGGAGAACAACCTGTCCCTCACCATTAAAGGAGCTCAGAGCAGCTTCAATTTTCGAATCAAACCAGAGTGTCCGAACTGCAAGAATCACCCCTGAAGTTTCCCGAGCATTTTTTAGGCGGTCATTCTTTATCTTCTCATGAAAGCTTTTGAGATATGTCTCTCCTGCTAGCAAGTCTGCAAAAGGGTCATGGATCACATGTTTCCACAGGGCTCTTCCAGCTGCTGTTTGGCATGCCGACCGTCGGAGAGAGTCCCACTCACTTTGGATTGTTGCGTGGAGTCCCTGAACTGTATCGGTATACAGCAAACGTGGGAGCTTGAGCTCTAGCCATTGCGGGTCCTCCTGCAAACCGTTTTCCTGGTCTGACATTTTACTTTTTTATGGAGAAACTTGTAGACTAATAGAAGAGGAGGAGAGACAGAACGGGTGCAATATATAACAGAAGGGGTTTATATCATCAGGGTGTTGTGGATAGGGATAAGAAAAGAGAGCCACACACTAACCAACGCTTGAGAATACAGCTCAATCGTATCCAGGTTCTCTACCGCGATAAAAAGGAAGGCAAAAAAAATGTAGTCCACCATTTCTTATGCATGGCCCTTCCCTTTCTGCTGTCCCTATCTCGTCGCAAAACAGAAGCAATGAATATGGTCTGCTCTCGCCAGCAAAGATCTATTACCAGACAGACGAGAGTAGCTCTCAACTTTCTACATGGGTCCTATTCCATTGCCCTAACAAGTACTTGCTGCTTGTCTTTTGATCACATGTTGCAAGCGTGAAAGGGCCAATCCAATTCCACGAGTGTCACAAAACAACTGGTGGAATGGAAGAAAGGTTCCTGTTAAGGATCACTTTTGCAATTGAATGGTTCTAAAGGAGACAAGGAGCCGTTTTGAACCTCTTGAGCAGGAAAAGGATTGGGTAGAAAATCCCTCTTTTGCACGTTTAGTTCCCACGCATTCTACCCTTTTGGACCAAATTCATTTTTCACGTTTTTCAGGACACAAGGCTTTTTTTTCTTTTCCTTCAAGTTTTATCTTGATTTTAAAAACCATAAATTTAAAAGTTTTTATTTAGTAAATATGAACTATATTTTGCATAGGTTTTATTTAAAATTAACATTCTTTGGTTAAACACAAATAATTTTAAAAAATAATTTTGATTCAGACTTCAAAATTAGATTTCTTAAATCTCTGATTATCTTTATTAACTGAACTAGAATTGCATGTAGATTATTAAATTATTAATAATTTTTATTTTAAATAATTTTTAAAAATATATATTTTGATTAGAATAAAATTTACACAAAGTTTTTAACTATTAATTTGTTGATCTTTAACACACGTAATTATGTCACCTTCCTCCGCAAACGGCGAAACGCATTGACTCGGTGAATTTCGCGGCATTCCAACTTCGATGCCCCAGTTGTCAAAATTCAGTTGCCTTTGAATTTCGGGTGATCCCTCTTGAGCATGTATGCTTCCGCTACTTATTCTATATCATGGCATCTGACATAGGATGTTGTAGTAGCAAGTTCATGTGAATGTGGTGGTGGTAGTGGTGGTGGTGGTGGTAATAGTAATAGTAATAATAATAATAATAATAGGATAGGTGGCTTTAATTTGGTGGCCTCATGGCTGGCTTAACTCTTGCTCTCATTTCCCTAGGCCTTGTCGACCTTCAAGTCCTCATCAAGTTTGGCCTTCCTCAAGATGACATCCGCGCCGGTACTCTCCCTCATATTAGTGTTTGGAGAGGTAGATTATGATTAAAGCGTTCACCTTTTTTTATATGTTCTTAGTTTAGAAGTTGTCTGCTTGGCAATTTCAGAATGGATTCAATCTGGGTTTTTATGCTTATGGTTGTTTGATACAGATATTGGCACAAGCAGTTTGTACTCGTTATGGCTTGACTGTTGGAGCAGCAATGGTGCCTCTTGTTCGTGTTCTTCTTTTGCTGTTCTTTCCAATTTCTTATCCAGTTAGTAAGTTACGACAGATTCCTGATTCTGAGTACACGATTAGGACAAGTTTTCTTGCGAGTGAGCTTTATTCTGTGCAGGTTGATTTGGCTACTGACAATTTGGCATGGATTTGAGGAACCAAATATTGCCATTGTTGGCTGTATTCGAAGCAAGAACTTCTTCTGTCTAGAAGTTTTAAAACTAATATAAGGTGTTGCTGAAATCATAAAATGGCCCCAGACAGCATTTGAACCGTAAATAAATAAAATGTAAAACCAAGCAAATGAATTGTTTGCTGGTTAAATTCATCTAGGGTGTGTGTATGTGTGTGTGTGTGTGTGTTTTAACACTTCATAACTGTGTTCAGGGGATTTGGACCCGCCAATGTCAGGCCATGTTTACGGATCCTTGTACAGATCTTCCTTATATTGATGAGATGATAGTGATTCTCACAGTGGAATTTCATCTCCCATGACAAGTAATACTGGTAGGGACACTAGACCCACACCACAAACTACACGAGTATATTGACGGAGACGATGTATGATGGCCCAGCCTGTCACACTTTGGTTGAAAGACTAAACTCATTTGGGCCTATCTCATTATTATTTTATTTAGCCCATTTGGGCCTGTCTTATTATTATTTTATTCATTTGAAATTATTTATGCTAACTCATTGTTATTTTATTTAGCCCATTTGAGCCTGTCTCATTGTTATTTTATTTATTTGAAATCATTTATGTTAAATAGTTTGATTTGATGGGCCGAGCCCAATAACGAGATGTTTTAGGGTTTACTATTTATATGTTCCTTTGTCATTTTGTGAGACAGTTTTGATGATTAATGAAAATATTACAGACTTTGCATATCTCCAATCCCCTTTCTTCTTTTTCTTTGCTTTCTCTTCTCAACTTCTTTTCTAAAAGCTTCTTTCTTTTCTTACTTTAATTTATTATTTATTGTCTCGCATCAAATTTGATATCAGAGCATGGCTTTTAATTGTTCTTATAATTAAACGATCCATATGTTTATGTTTAACCCTAAATTGATCTAAAAAAAAAGCGTACTGTTCTGATTACAAAAAAAAATTGTTCATTGGCACTGTTCATCATCAACGACAGCGATCCTCAGCAGCGGCGCCTCAACCAATCACAGCGGCAAACCCACCACTGAGAAGACCTGCACATTAGTCCCACAGAGTGATCTGCCATTCTACATCAACGTCGATCACAGCTAGTGATCACAACCAAGACACAAGTACACGCCGATTTACTGCCGTTAACAACCCGCAGCACCGCAGCCATAACAGGTCTTTGTCTTCGGTTCCAAATCAGTGTTACAAACCATCAGCCGAAACCACCACTGACTTGTACCCCAGCAGCAGCACCAACCGCAACGCCATTATCCACATTGCCCTCGACTTCAGCAACGACAACGGATCAACAGGCCCCGTCCAGCAGCAGCACCACATACACCACCACCCTTTCCCTCGCATCGCCGGGCTCAAGCAAAATCATGAAGCCCCGCTTCGTACGCCATCGCTGACAGCAGCGGCAACAAACCACAAGAGGTAAGGAAGACAGAAACAGAAGCTCTCAAAATAATTAACCCTGCCACGTCATCGCCACATCACCTGACACGTCAGCATTTCAAGGTAGCTTTTGTTTCATCAACCACGTCAGCGCCACGTCAACGCCACATCATCACGCCGGGGCAGCATCTTTATCAGCAGCCACGTCAGCAGATTCTGCCACATCACCTGGTCATAAATTCTTTTACCCATTGAATATGATCGCTCCTAGTATGCTTTTACACTTGTTAACCAAAATTTAGCATTAATATTTTTTTTTGTGCTTGCACATAACCAAATTACATAGCCCGCCTTTAAATTGAATTACCATAATTTTGAGCTTGTTTAGCATTGAAGATCTGATCCTCTTAATTAATTGTGGAGCTTGGTTAAATTAGTGGGAAAACTGAAACATTGTGTTTGGATTACTTGTGTGCATTTAGAGGACTTACATTGCTTGCTTGCGTATTTTCCTGGTTTAATCTGTGATTACTTAGCTTCCAAGATAATAATAATAATAATAATAATAATAATAATAATAAAGTTTATTTTTTATTTTTTATTAGCTATAATTTTATTTTGCGTTTTTACTTACAAGTGTTATTTGTGATCTCAGTCTCAGGATTAGTTTTTGCATGCATATACGTAGTGGTCGTCTAGTACACAATCTAGAAGTCATAGTTATCATGGACCCGAACTCTAGTAATGTTCTTAGAGATATTCAAGAACAATTACAACATATGCGGACGGACATGAGCAACATGTCCAATCAAATGAACAACCTTTCTGGGAGGATGGAGTCCTTAGAAACTTTGCAAGTAAGACAGTCTAGTGAGAGTGAGCATTCTAATGACAACCATAGGAATCCTCAAAGACCAGTTCCTCGTAGGAACCGCCACCATAACCAACACCAGGGTCACAATGACCTTGTTGACCCTAACGGTAGTGAGCGTTCCAATAACTATCGTCAAAGACCAGCTCATCCTAGGAATCATCAATACAATCGCAATCAAGGTCATCACGATTACGATGACCCTGACAAGCGAGTCATGAGGCATATCAAGGTAGAAGCCCCAACTTTTGAGGGTCAACTTGACTCGTGGATCTTTTATAGATGGATCTGTGACATGGATCAATTCTTTGACTGGTATAATTTATCTGAGAATAGGAGGGTAAGATTTGCAAAGATGAAACTTAGTGGGACCGCTCAACTCTATTGGGAAAGTGTAGAAGAGTCTTTGGATAGGGGAGGTCAACCTCCTATCACTAATTGGGTTGAAATGAAGACTAAGTTAGAAGAAAAGTATTTGCCTCGTTCTTATAGAGGAAATCTTTTGGACTAGTGAAATAACTTGAGGCAATGAGGCAAGTCTGCCAATGAATATGTGGTATAATTTGATGAGTATAGGATGAGGTGTGCAATTAGAGAGGATGAAGTGATGACCCTAAGTAGATTTCAAAAAGGCTTAAATGATGACCTTAGAAGAGAGGTTGTGCTTAGAGGTGTGTCCACCCTTGATAATGCTTATACCCTGGTACAAAATTATGACTTGGTCACAAAAAGCTAGTGGACGAGATGTCATGACACTCGTAGTACCCCTTTTACATCCCAACCTAGTAATAATAACTCTATATTGGGTGCCCCACCTCGTAAACCCAATCCTTTGAGTTCTCAGATACCTAGAGAAGACAAGGGTAAGGGTATTTTTCATGAAGCACCTAAGATAATCTCAAGAATTCAGTGTTTTAAGTGTCAGGGTTTTGGTTATATTTCCTTTAGTTGCCCTAATAAGGCTCTGTTCATCAAGGGGCAAAAGGATATGGGTGAAGAAGATAATTGTGATGATAAGGTATATGAACCCAATCCTAATGATTTTCAAGATCTAAATGATGATGAGGAGGATGAGTCTAACTTACTAGGATGTGTTAGGTCTATATCCACTCAAATCAAGACAACCAGGTTATGTGTGGTTAGATGTGCTTTAACACAACCTAAAGGAACTGAGGATTGGAGAAGGACTGCTATTTTTTATACTTACATTAAATGTGGAGATAAAGGGTGTAAGATCATTTTAGACAGTGGTAGTTGTATCAATGTAGTTTCCTCGGGTAGTGTATCCCGCTTAGGCTTAAAGTCTGTTCCACACCCTAAACCCTATAGTGTGTCTTGGGTTAATGATACATCTATAGCGGTCAAAGAGAGATGTCTTTTTCCCATAAAGATTTTTGACTATCATGATAAAATTTGGTGTGATGTCATTCCCATGGATGAAGGACACGTCATTTTGGGTAGGCCTTGGTTATATGATTTGGACGTTATAATCTTTGGACGATCAAATTCTTGTTCATTCACTTTTCAAGGTAAAAAAATCCAACTTATTGGATTACCTCCAAAGTCTAATGATAATAGTCAGAAGAAGAATAAAATGAAAGAAGGAAGGCTTAACATAATAAATCTTAGAGAGTTTGATAAGAAGATTTGTGAGGAGTCTGTTGTGTTTGTTGTAGTAGCTAAGGAGATTGTAGAAGACTTTTTAGAGGAGCCACCTGAAGAGGTAAGAGAAGTGTTGAAAGAATTTCTAGATGTTTTCCCTTCTGAACTACCTAATGTTTTACCCCCTATGCATGATGTTCAACACACCATAGATTTTGTCCCTGGTGCCACATTACCAAACTTGCCTCACTATAGGATGAACCCGAGTGAACATGCTGAATTGCAAAGGCAAGTATGTGAGTTGTTACAAAAAGGATTTATCCGAGAGAGTTTAAGCCCTTGTGCAGTACCTGCACTGTTAACACCTAAGAAAGATGGATCATGGAAAATGTGTGTAGACAGTCGAGCCATCAATAGGATTACAATCAAGTATCGTTTTCCAATTCCTCGATTTGATGACATACAAGATATGATGGCAGGAGCCCAAATCTTCTTTAAGATTGACTTGAAGAGTGGGTATCATCAGATTAGAATTCGTTCGGGAGATGAGTGGAAAACAACATTTAAGACTAAGGATGGTTTATATGAATGGCTAGTCATGCCTTTTGGCCTTTCCAATACACTAAGCACTTTTATGAGAGTAATGACACAAGTGCTTCAGCCATTTATGGAAAAGTTATTGGTGGTATACTTTGATCATACTCTTATTTATAGCAAAACCAAGGAAGAGCATTTCGATCATCTTATTCAAGTTTGTACCACCCTAAGAAAAGCAAGTTTGTTTGCAAATGTCAAAAAGTGTTCCTTCTTTACAAATCAAGTGGTCTTTTTAGGGTTTATAGTGTCATGGAAAGGAGTCTCTGCTGACCCCCAGAAAGTCCAAGCAATAGTAGATTGGCCTGAACCTAAGACTATTCATGAGGTTCGTAGTTTTCATGGGCTTGCAACTTTCTATCGTCGTTTCATTAAAGGATTTAGCACCATCATGTCGCCTATTACAGATTATTTGAAACAAGGTGAGTTTAAGTGGAGTAAAGGAGCTTATAGAGCATTTGAGGAGGTTAAGAAGAAGATGACGGAGGCCCCAGTAATGCAGCTACCTGATTTTATTAAAGTGTTTGAAGTAGAATGTGATGCTTCAAGAGTCGGTATAGGTGGAGTACTTAGTCAGGAACGTCACCCTGTAGCCTACTTTAGTGAGAAACTTAATGAGGCATGTTGTGATGTCACGGTCGCACAAATTAATTACCCTAGCTTCAAACACAACACATAAGATAGTATAGAGCAAGCAAGGGGTTGATCCCATGAGGAAGGTTCAAGTCAGGTTTTTATGCTATATGATATGCAATTTAGGGGGATTTGGACATTACTTAGGCTACAGCAAAAGAAAATAGAAAACTATCAAACAAAATTTAATAAAATCAGAAAATTATCAAGAGAACAAGCATTGGTCGCAAGTAAACATCCACCTACAGAAATCAGAACTGATCATAGAAACAAAACATCAATTTATATTTTGAATATTTATCTCTTCGTAACATTGATTAATTAACGGATCCGCCATATAACTAACCCTAACCATCAAACAACCACAGTGTCTGCACTAGTAATTTAATTCAATGGCAGCTTTAAGAACTAGATAAGTTGATTAATCAAGAAAACATAACTGTCCGCAGTCTATGTTTGATTTGATTGAATGTTCTCCCTAAGATTAATAAAGTAAATCCGCCACAATTATTAAACTCAGTTGCTTCTCAAGTTCATATACCATAACTCCGGTTTTGATATCAAACTTAGCAATAGATTGTTTACAATAATAACTTAGAGTCCGCTCTAGCAATTAAAATAAACAATCATAGAAAAAATAAGCATAGAAGAACAAACATATTCATCATATAAACAGAAAAGAAAAGGTAAAATAAATCACACAGTTCTTAAAATCTGAAGGTTTTCGTGTCCTTACAACCAAGAAAAAGTGTTTAGCCTTGCATGTTTGTTGAACAACTAATCAAAAAGAAGGAAGAATGCATAATTTTGAGATTCTTAAAGAAGGGGGTGTTTTTCTCCTCTTGGCTGGCTGCCCCCCTTCTCTTCTCTCATTCTTTTTATATCATAGGAAACCTTAGTCTCTATTTTACAAAATAGTCCTCCCTTACGTAGATTGTTTACATTTAAGTACTTCAATAACTATTTTCCTAAAAAAAGAGAAATAGCCTTGCATGAAATCTTTAAGCTTTGACTTAGAGGAGCTAAATTTCTGGAATAAAAACTTGGATATCGGTTTAGATGCTTCGAAACGTAATTTGGACTCGTTTCTTCACAAAACCTGTTTGCTAGCAGAATTCGATTGTCATCTTTGAAAAATCATATCTCCCTTATATAAAATTTTTTTTGGTTAAAATTTGGAGCGTTTATAGACCTTTGAGTCAAGAATCCAAAAAAAATTAGTTTGCATAAATTGGACTTCTGTAACTCCAGATATTCAAGTTGGAATGGCTGAAGGTCAACACTGGCAGATTACGAGATTTGACTTTGAAGGCTGTGATTTCCATGCTTTTCCTTATTTTATTTTCTTGCCTTAGATGTCCAGAAAGGTATGGATGTTAGCTTTTTAATGCCACTGGAATCACTTCATTTCAGCCTATAGAGCTCACGCTCTTCACAAACCATCGACTGAAGGTCAAATCTGCCAATTATCTCCAATTTACTCCTTTTTGCATCTTTCATCCACAAGTGCCTTCAAAACATAAAACAAAGAATATTAAGGCATTTTATATATAAAACATAGGCAAAACACTAGTTAAATGTGGTGAAACTATCGAATAATATGGTTGCATCAAGGCGAAACAAAAGTACTCAACTTATGATAAGAAGTTTTATGCGGTGGTTCAGGCCTTGCGCTATTGGCGCCATTACTTGTTACCACAGGAGTTTGTTCTTTACTCTGACCATAAGGCCCTCCGTTATCTTAACTCCCAAAAGAAGCTCAATCATAGGCATGGTCATTGGGTTGAATATTTGCAAGCATACTCATTTGTTTTGAAACATAAATCTGGAATAGAGAATAAAACTGCAGATGCTTTGAGTCGTCGGGTAACGTTGTTATCTGTAATGAGTGTTGAAGTCACAAGATTTGAGAGACTAAAAAAGGAGTATGAATCTTGCTTAGAATTTGGAGAAATATACTTGACTTTAAAAGATGAGAATCACCGTGTTATAAATGGTTATCACCTCCAAGATGGATACTTATTTCGGGATAATAAGCTTTGTATCCCAAAAACATCCGTACGTGAATTTTTAATATGGGAGATTCATGCTGGAGGTCTCTGAGGATATTTTGGAAGGAATAAAACCATCAAAAAGGTGGAACGTCAGTTTTTTTGGTCTAGTTTGAAAAGAGATGTAGCCAAATTGGTAAGTCAATGTCAAACTTACCAACTAGCTAAGCATAGAAAATAAAATACTGGTCTTTACACCCCCACTTGCCCTTGGCAAGATGTAAGCATGGATTTTGTGCTTGGGCTTCCACGTACTGCAAAGAAACATGATTCTATTTTTATGGTTGTCGACCGCTTCTCTAAGATGGCCCATTTTATTCCTTGTACTAAGACCACAGATGCTTCCAGGGTTGCAAAACTCTATTTTAACGATATTGTCAAGTTGTATGGTCTTCCCCAAACCATAGTTTTGGATAGGGATGTTAGATTTACAAGTTATTTTTGGAAAACCCTTTGGCATATGGTGGGAACCAAATTGAATTTTTCTACTGTTTACCACCTCCAAACTGATGGTCAAACTGAGATGGTTAACATGAGTTTGGGCAACCTTTTAAGGTGTCTAGTGAGTGATCATAATAGGAATTGGGATCTCATTCTTCCTACGACCCAGTTTGCCTATAATAGCTCTATCAATAGGTCAATAGGCATGAGTCCCTTTGAAGTTGTACATGGTTACAAGCCTAGGAAACCTTTAGACCTTCTTCCCATATCTCTTCATGCTAGAGTGTCTGAGTCAGCCGAGTCTTTTGCACGTAGAATTCAGGATTTGCATATTGAGATCACTAAATAGATTCAAACAAGTAATGCGTAATATAAACTTCAAGCTGATTTACATAGACGACATAATGAGTTTAATGTGGGAGACTATGTTATGGTATGGATTAGACCCAAGCAGTTTCCTTCGGGAGCTAATCGAAAATTGCATGCACGTAGTGCCAGGCCTTTCAAAGTGCTACAACGGGTTGGTCCAAATGCTTATGTTCTTGATTTACCACATAATTTTGGCATTAGCTCTACATTTAACATTGAGGATCTAATTGCATACCATAAGCCACTTCCTATTCCAACTGATCCATTTGAGATACCACTTAACTCCCCCCCTGATGATCCTATTGAAACCTTTATCCCTTTCACTTTGACATCAGCACAAAAGGATAATATTGATGTTATTCTGGATGAACAAGTTGTTTTTAACAGGAATTGTGAGGTTCAACGATTTCTAGTTCGCTGAGTGGATCGACCTGACTCAGATTACACTTGGATTACTAGAGATACTTTGCAGCAACTTGATCTAGATCTTTGGGAGTACTATCAGAGTCGGTCGGTGCTACACTCGACGGGGTCGAGTTTTTCTAACCTTGGGAGAGTTGGTAGGGACACCAGACCCACACCACAAACTACACGAGTATATGGACAGAGGCGACGTAGGATGGCCCAGCCTGTCACGCTTTGGTTGGGAGACTAAGCCCATTTAGGCCTATCTCATTATTATTTTATTTAGATCATTTGGGCCTATCTCATTGTTATTTTATTTATTTGAAATTATTTATGTTAAACAGTTTGATTTGATGGGCCGAGCCTAATAGTGAGATGTTTTAGGGTTTACTATTTATATGTTCATCTATCATTTTATAAGACAGTTTTGATGATTAATGAAAATATTACAAATTTTGCATATCTTTAATCCCTTTTCTTCTCTTTCTTTGCTTTCTTTTCTTAACTTCTTCTTTAAAAGTTTTTTTTTTAATTTTTATTATTTATTGTCCCGCATCAATACTTCTAGACTCTACTGAACAATGCAGAGACTACGTCCATAAGCAAAATTTGAGACTGTTGCATATAGTTGTACTTTCAGAGACAAGTAACTGAAACTGCTTATATGATATTGTCATTCCCCAGGAAGCTGAGGCTGCTAAATAGGTCTTCAACTTTATCGTGCCAATCTCAATCTGCAAACGTTTTCTTGTGTCAGGAGGGGATATTGGGCGAAACTGATGAGTATGTCAATATCCACCACAGGTGAAGTGATCTAGTTTCTCTCCTTTTATTTGCTTCCGTTGCATCCATATATGAAATCTGCGAAGTGATGGAATTTCTCTCTGTGACAGGACGAAGGCTCTTTATCTCATTTTAGATCGGTTTGTAAAAGATGAATTGGAACACCTTTGGCATCATCCATTTTGTTTCGAGCAAATTGAAGGAATGTCTAGATTTCTTGATTCACTGCACTATCCTTTAGTCACAATTGAGTCATCAATCAAGTAGCAATATCCCACATGAAATCCAAAGATGACTACTCTTTACGTTTTCGGGATGCAGGATCAAGATCAATATGCATGCGTCTCAAAACAAGGCTCCCCTGTCAACTGCAGAGCCCTCCGCCAACGACGCCTCTGTCACAGGCACCGCATCCCCAACATCTCTGTTGTCCACGGGTCCAACACCAACCCTTTCCATCTCGAGTGGAGCTTCCTTAACCAGCTCACCAACCACGACCAACTAGAGATTTGTCGTTGTCTTCGTTGATAGATTAACATCAGAACACAGATCAATCAAGATCCAAGGATATATTCAGGGATCAACTACCTACCTTGGAAGACATCAGAGGTCGACCTGCTGTAAGTAACCACAAAGATACATGTGCACAGCTGCTCCTTGTTCCATGAGCTTTATTGCATTACAGGATTCTTGTGCTCGAGATCAGAAAGTAATGTAAGAAACATCTACCAAAACGTTGTCTCTAGTTTTCTAAGAATTCGGAATTTTATGTGCATCTCCAAATTCTGGCAAATAGAATTTAACTCAACTGGGCTGGATTAACCTCCAAACTTGCAATCCTGGGCTGAGCCACTGGTCAACCCATCATATGCTAGTGCGTTTGAAGCATCTACCAAAACATTGTCTCTATTTGCCATCATATGCTAGTTTGGGCTTTTGTGTTGCGTTTGTTAGTTAGTGCGTTTACAACCAGGCAGCAGCCACTAAGGAAAAAGTCAGAGTAGCAGGTGAGATAGCTGGCTGGTAGAGTTTCCTTTGACACCGCTGTCTGCTTTTTTTTTTACAGATATACTTATCCATCTGATTCTGACCTTGACACATGCCACCTGATTCTCCGAGGAGACTCTGCCCCTCTCCATACGTTGTCTTCCCCATTTTTATTTGTGAGAGTTCTTCCTTGCTATTAACGGCATTGTCTCCCTCAATATACTAATTTTTAGTTTTAATGTACAGAGTTTGCTTTTGTACACCAATTCAAACCATATTTTTCAAATTCCACTTAAACAGTTAAACCAAGTCAGGTTCAAATTAATAAGGTCATTGGATTAATCTGGATTTAATCCAATTAATTAAGTTTTTTTTCTTTTTATATTTTAAAACTTTAATTTAAACTCTTACAAATTTATTAATTTCAAGAAATTGATTTAATGAATAAGGAGTTGCGTTTTTTTTTTTTTATATATATAGGGTTTAAATTTTAAAATTAATACTTTTTAAATATAATGCATTATTAAAATCATTAAAACAAATACTTAAATACAATACTTTTTTATTTTGAATTAGAGAGAGCAAACTTTTTATTAGGTATTTTTTTTTATAAATAATAGTAGTTGAAATCCATGTTTTTTATTTTTAATAAGTCACTTGATTAACCTGTTTAATATTTTTTTAAAATAAAATAATATTATTTTGAATTAATTTAATGAACTTGTATTTTAAATTTTGAATCAGATGACATAAGAGTGTGTGTGTGTGTTGATGGGGTTGAAATAAATAAATCCTTATAATAGATAAATCTAGTTAAACCTCATGATTAACTCTTTACTAAGCTATCTATCCACTTCAAACTTGCTTAGTTTAGAAGATTAATCATTTTTTTAATTTTTCTTTAATTTTCAACTTGTTATGACTAATCATCTAATATTAGAATTTTGATCCTCTTTACAAATCCAATCCCCACAGATTCGACACCATGACTTCTACTGAGAATAGACCCCTCTTTTAAGTCCTTCAATTTTTTTCCCTTTTCATGCTTCGCTATTAGATTTTCTTCTCTACTTCACAAGCCATAGCAGCTGCTAGCTAGCTACAGGGGCAGTGCAGAGATGACCATAGCTAGGCTTGCTCGTCAGGCAAAAAGGCCACGTGGGTTTTGTGTAAAGATGACGGCAGTGGCAGTAATGGGGTTTTGCTTTATATTTGTTTGGTCTATGTTTTCTTCTTCTTCTACCTCAGCAACCACTCAAAGGGAGAGCTTTGATGATATTGCTGAACCAGTTGCGGGAAACACCAGGGTAAGCAGACCTCATACTCAGTCTAGAGAGAGAGAGAAAGAAAAACATGAACCAAGTAGAGTAAATGAGAAGCAAAATGGTGAATCTGATTTGGATTTGAAGAAAGATGAGAAAAAGATTAATGGGTCTGTTTCTTTGGTTGTTAATGAGCATGAATCTAGGAGAAAGGATAAAAAGGAAGAAGCTTCACTTGAGAGAAAAGAGAAAGATGATGGTACTAAGAAGTTGCCTAATGAGGGGGAGAAAGATAATCAAGGGCAAGAGGAATCAGGGGATGAAGAATCAGAAAAGGAAGAGGAGGAAGGTGAAGTGGTGGATGGTAAGAAAGAGGCGAATGATGGTGAAAATACTGAAGGGAATGGTGATATTCAAGGAGATGGTGATTTGATTCAAAATGCTGATCAAGAATCTGTGGAGGAAGTGGAACATGAGACTGCTGGATCGAAAAGCACAGGGAAGAAGAGGAAAATAAAGGGTCCTGTGTTTGATCCAAACGCACATTACATTTGGAGGTTATGTAGCACAAGAAGCAAGCATAATTATATGCCTTGCATTGACATTGAGAGTGGCACTGGAAGGTTGCAAGGTTATAGGCATACTGAGAGAAGTTGCCCGAAAACACCTCCAATGTGTCTTGTTCCACTCCCTCATGAGGGGTATGGAACCCCGGTCCATTGGCCTGAAAGTAAATTGAAGGTATATGCACGGGTTCTGTTTCCTCTTTGAATTTTAGCAAGCGGAATGGCAAGGTCTACTCGATGTTCTCATGTGCTTGTTTCTGTTATTTGTTTGCAGGTATTGTATAGCAATGTGGCACATCCAAAACTTGCTGCATTTATTAAGAAAAATAGTTGGCTGGTGCAGTCTGGAGAATATCTTACCTTTCCTCAAAACCAGTCTGAATTCAAGGGTGGAGTTCAGCATTACCTCGACTCCATTGAAGAGGTGAGATATTTTTTTTCCTGTCTGCAGCTCAGTAGCACCAGTACGCATGTCTCTTAAAATGCAACTAGCCAGCTAATCTCTATTATCGATTTGGTTTTGATAGATGGTGCCTGACATTGAGTGGGGAAAGAATATTCGTGTAGTGTTGGATATTGGATGTACAGATTCAAGCTTCGCAGCATCTCTCCTTGATAAGGAGGTGTTAACATTATCACTTGGGCTGAAGGATGATCTAGTTGACCTTGCTCAGGTTGCCCTCGCGCGGGGTTTTCCTACAATAGTCAGCCCTTTTGGGAGTAGAAGGCTTCATTTCCCTAGTGGTGTTTTTGATGCTATTCACTGTAGTGGGTGCAGCGTTCCTTGGCATTCCAATGGTTTGCAATTTCTTATCCCTTTTTTTTACTTCTTGCATTATTTTCCTTTCTTTAACCTTGATTTCTTTTTTCCTGTTTCTCCTCTCCTCTATTAATTTTGCTGTTAATATCATGGTGCTTTTCCAATTTTCAGGGGGCAAACTTCTCCTTGAGATGAATAGGATTTTAAGACCTGGTGGATACTTTATTTTGTCGACTAAACATGACAATATTGAAGAGGAAGAAGGTTTGATCCCATATGCTTTCAAAACTTTTCTTTGTCTACCATGATGCGGAACAAATCAAACTGTCAAAGAAGTTTGATACTTTTATTTGTATCATCTCTCTAGTCAATGAGTTTATTGAGGTATATTTTACTTTTGGGGCATCAAACAGGTGAACTGGTCTACTTAGTATCTTAAGGTATATTTTCCTCATAGGCAGTTGATGTAGCATGTGCAGAAATGTATCACAAAAAGGCTGCGACCATTGCAGATTCAGAAACTTTATCAACCTATTTTTTCTGCTTAGAACTTCCAAAATTGAGTTGGGTTTTTGGTTAGACTTCAGGATGCAGTCAAACCAGTTGCTTGCTTTCTGTTACCTGGAGAAGCAGTCATTTGCCCATATTTTCTTACATTGTTTTATTGTCACATGTGTGAAACATTTATTCTGTTGCGTGCTGCATTAGCATCGAAGCTTATTTACTTCCATCATACAATTCTTTTCTTTCCAGCTATGACCACATTGACAGCATCTGTCTGTTGGAACGTTCTGGCTCATAAAACTGATGAAGTGGGTGAAGTGGGTGTCAAAATATATCAAAAGCCCGAGTCAAATGATATATATGGGTTGAGGAGACGGAAAAATCCACCTCTGTGCAAGGAAAATGAAAATCCAGATGCAGCCTGGTAAGCCTAGGCTATTTTGTTTTGATGATGTATCTTCATGTTTTAGCATGACTTTAATATCAATATTCATGTTCCGTCAGTGGATGAAACTTCAGTTAAGCACTGGTTTCCAGTCCCATGTTATCAAACTCCAGTGCCCTTTAACTTGGTGACTGCAACTTCTTTTGTCAGGTATGTTCCTATGAAGACTTGCTTACACCCTGTTCCATCTGCAATCGAACAACACGGGACAGAGTGGCCTGAGGAATGGCCTAAGAGGCTTGAAACTTATCCTGACTGGATGAACAATAAAGAAAAACTGGTTGCTGATACCAACCACTGGAAAGCTATTGTTGAGAAGTCTTATCTCACGGGAATGGGAATTGACTGGTCAAATATCCGGAACATTATGGACATGAAAGCCATCAATGGAGGGTATGCAAACTGAACAATTTCAATTTCTTTTTGAAAGTTTCAGTCTCTTGTTTAAACAATTCACGAGGTGATGTGGTTAAAGCCCTTACATAAATTCTACCAGCACTTTTTACTTGTGTAAACAGTTTAAAACTTTTTATAAAAAAGTTGAAATAATCTTCATCTGGAAATTCAGATTTGCTGCTGCTCTTGCACAACACAAGGTTTGGGTGATGAATGTGGTTCCCGTCCATGCACCAGACACACTTCCTATCATATACGAACGTGGGCTAATTGGTGTCTATCATGACTGGTGCGAGTCCTTTGGCACATATCCAAGATCATATGATCTGTTACACGTGGATCATCTATTTTCACGGCTCAAGAACAGGTCAAATTACTTCTCCAGTTCTGCCTTGTCCATACCTACCACCTAATCGTTATTCTTTGCACATAGAACTTTGCTGTGCTCTTATCACTCATAGAGCCCACCTCACCAGGTTACTCAACTAGCAGTTTGTTGCTTAGGTGTTCAGTGCAATATGCCAACATGATTTCTTTAGTGTTTCTAGCAAGCAAGTCCAAGGGCTTTTAGTTCAGGAATCTATCCCATTTGAACCATGAAGTTTGTTTCTTTGCATGCATCAGAATGCTCTGTTTATTGAGAGAATATAGTTTTGATCACTCATCCAATGTTAAATGTAACTTCAGGTGTAAACAGCCTGCATCGATTGTCGTCGAGATGGATCGTATTTTACGACCAGGAGGCTGGGCAGTTATACGAGATAAGGTTGAGATACTAGATCCACTAGAGGGAATACTGAGAAGTTTGCATTGGGAGATTCGCATGACATACGCTCAGGATAAAGAGGGCATACTGTGTGCACAGAAAATCATGTGGCGCCCTTAAAACTCACCTCATGAATATGTACAGTGAGTGGTTGCGAGATGAAAGTAAAATAGATGGAAGGCAAATTTTTTTTAGCTTCTGCCTTCGACACTGAATGTTCATTTACTGTGAAATATATGCTCAATCACTCATTTTTACCTCATCTACCAATTGAGAATCTACCTTCTACATTGGTTTTCGTGACATATATTCAATCTGCACTTTTTCTCTGTTTTCCCCGTTATTTTTGTATCCGTATTAGTGTGAAAGGAAGGTTTGGCTTCTTCAAGTTGTTCAAGAATAGTTGTGTTGAGCTCTCTGAAAGTCCAGTTGTGTTTTCTTTCTTTTATCAAAGTCGATATGCATTGATGGTCAGATGTTATGTCGATAGACAGAGGAAGCCAAGCTTCATATCCGGTGGACAGAGGCGGAACAACGTTCATTTGTATATCTATTTTTTCAACGCTAATGAAACACAATGGTTTGATCCAAAGATAATTTAATGAGCAAAAAGCATGGGCCCATTAAAATTCCCACGGGCTTAAAGGCTGACGAAATATGGGTCATAACTCATAACGGCGTCAGCCCATCATCTCTGCTTGAAAAAAGGGCCGTCGTCTTCTTCCTCTCCAGTCTTTACCTCCCAAACTGTGGCTTCAAATCAAACAATGAGAAGGAAAAACACTTGCGCCGCTCTCTCTTCAACAGTCCCTCACTTCCCCTAAAAGTAGGTAAATAACCATCATGCCCCTAACCTCCACTCCCGCTCGCTTAACTCTCCTTGCTCTCCTCTCCGCCACCACAATCTACTGCTTCTACAAATCTCGCCGCCTCAAAAAAATCTCCCTAAACCCTAAACCTGACAAACCCAAACTCTTCTTCATCTCCCAAACTGGCACTTCCAAAACCCTAGCTCATCGTCTCCACAATCTCCTAGCCACAAACAATCTCCATTTTGACCTCATCGACCCTCAGAATTACGAGCCTGAGGACCTCTTCAAAGAAAAATTGGTCATAATAATCGCTTCCACTTGGGAAGATGGTAAACCGCCTCAAAATGCCAAATTCTTCGCGAATTGGCTTGCCGAAAGCGCTGACGACTTTCGTGTCGGTTCGTTGATGCTCTCGGAATGTAAGTTCGCGGTTTTTGGTGTAGGAAGTAGAGCTTATGGCGAGACATTTAATGCTGTGGCTAAAGATTTTTCGCGGCGGTTGAGGGATTTGGGAGCGAAGGAGGTTGTGGGAGTTGGGGAGGGTGATGTGGATGGTGGTGAATTGGATGGGGTTTTTGAGGAGTGGAGTGGGAGATTAGCTAGGGTTTTGAAAGGAGAGAGTGTGGAGAATGGAGAGGTTTGTGGAAATGGAGTGGTTGTTATTGATGAGAGCGATGACGATGAGGAAGATGGTGGGGTGGAATCGGACATTATTGATCTTGAAGATATTGCGGGTAAAGGGCCGTCAAGGAGGTCACTTGTCGTGGCTCAAAGTAATGGGAAATTAAATGGAGAGAATGGGAAATTGAATGGTCAAAAAGAAATGGTGACTCCGGTGATCAGAGCAAGCTTAGAAAAGCAGGTATAAAATCAAACAACATTTCTAGTTATGAATTCTTCACGCAGCCGTGTTTTTGCTGTGTGAAATTTTTGGTTTCCTAATTTCAGTTTCGGTATTGAATTTGCAGGGATACAAAATCATTGGTTCTCATAGTGGTGTTAAGATTTGTAGATGGACCAAATCACAACTTAGAGGGCGAGGAGGTTGCTACAAGCACTCTTTTTATGGAATCGAAAGTCATAGGTGATTGATTTATTATTGTTTTATGTATGTTTTACTCTCCGTTTTGTGATTTGTATTCTCTTGTTTGGGTTTTGAATTGTTGAACTTCTTTCTTTATAAGAGATTGGAAACATGCTCGATATCATTTGATTGAATAGGTGACCATATTCTACCAGTAAAGATTTGTTTGCTGTGGTCCAAGTGTCATATGCTCATATAGATTTTTCCCAATCATCTTTAGTTTGTAAAGTTGAATTTATAGTATGGTTTATATTTCTTGGTTATAATTTTTGCCTTCTCTGGGAGTCGTGATTTTTAAACTTGAATGAGCAGGTGCATGGAGACAACTCCTAGTTTGGCATGCGCCAACAAATGTGTTTTCTGTTGGAGACATCACACAAATCCTGTGGGAAAGAGTTGGCAGTGGAAAATGGATGATCCTCTGGAGATTGTGAATTCTGCCATTGATCTGCATACAAAGATGATTAAGCAAATGAAAGGAGTTCCTGGTAATCTTTGTCCTCGTGTCACTGTTGTTGGGGAAGGTCCTTTAGATTTACGAACTGTTGTATGTGTATGTTCACGCAGTAGATATGCATTCTGCTCCTAATGCGAGATGATAAGTCTTAAAACTATCATGCTGTCATGACATGATGTTGCCCAATCTGAGTCACTCATGGCATTTAATGGGGGCAACCACCTGACCCTATTATACTCAGGCCTATATCGGGATTCATCCTTGAACGCAATTAGTTAGCCCAGGTCAGAAGTTTGGGGGTGAGAACTCTAGTAGATTTATATGATTTCACTAGCCTATAGCAGAGGGGTTTCTGTGTTTGAGGGGTGTGGTGAGGCAATGCTTTTGGATGTGTACATAACCTGAATCATTTACTTAAGTCTAGAAGCTCCTGGACGTGAGTATCTTTGCGTGATTTTTAATAAATATTTTCTTTTTTGAAACCTCAAGCATCCAATTGCTTGAAGAACATAAGTTATCCTATTGATAAATTGATCGTTCTTTTGGAAAGTGCTTTGAACTATGATATATACTTTTTATAGAATTATAATTTGGGGATGAAGTTTATTATTTTTTCAAACCTTTTCCTTTCCGCTATACTGGATCATCCACTGCATTTACTAGCACATTGTATTCCTGCAGGTGTTACTCTTGAGCGATTGAATGAAGGTCTCTCTCCCAGGCATTGTGCTTTATCACTTGTTGGTGAACCTATTATGTATCCGGAGATTAATACACTAGTGGATGAGCTGCACCGAAGGCAGATATCCACATTTCTAGTAACAAATGCACAGTTCCCTGAGAAGATACTAATGCTGAAGCCTGTAACCCAGGTATGAAGGCTCCTCCTGTTTAGCTCTCTGTTGAAGTAGAATCTGGTGTCTACAGATTCATGTACTCTTGCTGATGGAACAAAACTATTTGATATAATTGATGCATGCAGTTATATGTCAGTGTAGATGCTGCAACAAAGGAAAGCCTGAAGGCAATTGATAGACCACTTTTTGGTGATTTTTGGGAGCGATTTATTGTAAGTTCCTTTCTAGCCAAACGATCTGTTGCTTTGTAATCTAAGCCTTGTCCATGATGAATGGATTGGAGATCTTTATGTCTGCATTATAACCTTTTTTTTCTTGTGCCTACATGGAGAGCTAAATGCTCTGTATTGTTTTTGAGGGCCTAAATTTGCTTTGCCTTTACCTAATAATGTTTTTGGGTTTTCATTGGCATTGAAGCATGTTTTGGAACCCATCAGATCATGGGTCCCCTCTCCTGTATCCTATGGACAAGATGTATGATCATGCAACAGTATTCATGCTACCACTTCAAACTTTTACAAATTTTTCATGCTTGTTGTAACGTATGGCAATTCCTTTGCAGGATTCTTTGAAATCCCTCAAGGAGAAGCAACAACGGACTGTTTATCGTCTGACACTGGTTAAAGGGTGGAACACAGAGGATTTAGATGCTTATTTTAACCTCTTTAGCGTTGGACAGCCTGATTTCATTGAAATCAAAGGCGTTACCTACTGTGGATCGTAAGCTGTTTAACCTATCATGTTTTGCACTTAGCAATGCTGTGATTAATAATCTTGTTTTCCCATACAGGTCCGCCACATCAAAGTTGACGATGGAGAATGTGCCTTGGCATTCTGATGTGAAAGCTTTCTCAGAGGCCATGGCTCTTAAAAGCAAAGGGGAATATGAGGTTGCTTGTGAGCATGTCCACTCATGTTGTGTCCTTTTGGCAAAAACTGAGAAGTTCAAAGTTGATGGCCAATGGTTCACTTGGATAGATTATGACAAGTTCCATGATCTGGTTGTTAACAGCACCAATATCATTCTTTCGGAAGTACTTTTCAATAATTAAGACTCGCTAACCAATTATTTTCTCATGAAAATGCAGGTTGCTTCTGGTAAACCTTTCGATAGCAAGGACTACATGGCTGCCACACCATCTTGGGCTGTTTATGGAGCTGAAGAAGGTGGATTTGATCCGGATCAATCTCGGTATAGGAAAGAGCGACATCATAAAACCAACCACTGATCAACCAGGTTAGAGATCAGAATCAGCATTGAAATAAAAAACTCAGACACATAAAATGATTGCCTAAAACGTTGAATGAAATTACTGTCATGCTATTGTGTCTGCGATGATGTGTTTCGTTACCCAAAATTGATCTTTTGTCGTTAATTATTAGGTTATGGTGTTTTGTACACTTGTAAAACAGTTTTGCATTCCCTGGCTATAGATAGGGAAAAGGTGAGAGTCTGTTACACATGTATCTAAAGTTTTGTTTTTTAGAAAGAGAAAGCTGAGTTATGGCAAAGCAATAGATATAGAGAGATTCTCTACTCCCTCAATTTTAAACATCTTCACCAATTCCATTGAAAAAGTTGCATCATACGTTTGTTTTTTCACCTCCTGTGCTCGTGGTTTTACTCTATGTTTGTTGAAGTGGGCACGAACACCAGTCGCGAGTTGTTTCTTCTTACATTTACACTGCCTTAGTGCACTCACCCGTCACCGCACTCACCATCCACCTGACATTACATCGCTGTCATGCATGGGGAAATTTTGACTTGAAGACGACCGTGCATGCACGTTGACGAATTTCGTGTCTCTTAAGTTGGGCAATTCCTCGTATTTACTAAAGCATTTTTTTTATTTCAACTTTTTCCTTGCATTCTGCCACCAAGAATGCTCGCCTCTGTTTTTACCTTGTTCATGGCTTCTCCGCCCCGTTAGAGTCAGTGATGGGGAGAGAGATTTTAGATACATGACATGATATTATGAGTAATATAATGGTCTCACTCCTATGATTTATTGAGATTTTCATTGATGCAAGAGCCTATATATTAGTTATCAGTCGAGTAGCTTATCATTAAAATAAGGCATGTGGTTTTGAAAAGAAAAAAAAAATCAAATTAGGTTTTATCTAAGTTTAGATAGGAACATGAGGTCATGGGTTGATTGGCTTAGCTGGCCTAGTGATGTTAATTTCCACTTGTTTCAATTTAAAAAATCCAGCGTGGGTCAAGTATTGAGCTGGCCGGTGGATCTGCGGGACCGAGCCATTTTCGTAACACTATGAGAATAGGCACTGTGATTAACAAGCCCCCAATCAAACAGTAGCTTGTCTAGATTTTTCAGGTGGGACAACAACTTGCAGGCTTTGGCCCTCTGGTTGATACGGACTGGTCCCAGCGCGTTTTCAGTCACCGTCCTATCCCTGACTTGTAAGAAGGCATCTCGTCCGTTTTCTTCCTCTCTTTGTTCTACGCGTGATTCTATTGGTTGTTTTTTTTCTTACTTGGTTCTCACAGCCCTCAAATTAGATTTCCAATAATGTAAGGATTTCGTTAGTAATCCTTTTTTTTTTTTAATTACATCCCAGGATTTCAAAATCCGTGATTGTTGTTTGGTTTTCGAAACAACATTATGATGGTTGTTAGATTATTTAAAACATTTGGATGAAGTATTTTACTTAGTTGATAGTTTCTAATAAATTAGTGGCATCATTGAGATAGAATAAAATAAAAATCAAGATTTTCTTTTATTAATTTTAATTGATTCGGTTGAAAATGGGTGAAGAGGACAAGAAATTTGTACTCGATTTGTCCTTCATATCACAGGAGTAAGTCTTTCTGATTGTCCTGTTCCTTGTGCATAAATTTGCAGCCTCTTCTCTTGGGTTTTTATTTTCCTTTGATCTTGTCGCATTCTACACTCGAAACGTTCTCTTTGGCTTTTGCCCCTGTATTTCTCTCCTCCTCCACCGCGCACCAAAATGTTGACCATCGATGTCAGTGATTAGTTTTCCACGCGGCTTCGTTGGGGTTTATAGTTGTGAAACTCTTTTTTTTTTGTTTTTTAAAATATTTTTTTATTTAAAAATATATTAAAATAATATATTTTTTATTTTTAAATATCTAAAATCATAAAAAAAATTCTAAAATTCTAAAAAATGCTTTTTCAACACAAAAGTAAACACACTTGCACTTCAGTTAGGAATGCGGGTTAGAATAAAAGTGCAACTATATTTGTAAATAGGAAAACCAATACTAGTTGGGTTGTTAGTTGAAAAGTACCTGAACTTTCTTCACATTCCATATATTTCACAAGAAAATGAAAGGAATTTTTTTTCATCCATCATGGAAACCACCTCAAATAAACATGAATGATATGCAAAATCCTCTCAGTAAATCAAGATTTTATTAGAATATCTTTATGTATTTTTATCAAAAAAATATCATATCAAGAAAAACAAATGGGTATAATTTATACAGGTATAACTATGATGGCTTAACGAACTCAGGAGAGCATATACAAAATATGAGTAATAGCTTAGAGTAAGTCATTTAAGATCGAGATCGTGACTCAATGTGCCAAGCTAGTAACACACTTTAACACTAGCATACCCGTTAATAAAAGCTCCTCATAATTTTTTAGCGTTGCCCAACAA
>Ga0325402_1000586_pt1 | contig 26194 bp, 20 predicted proteins | sample PopdelMetagenome_22_FD_207212 | JGI IMG/M metagenome (GOLD analysis project Ga0325402, IMG submission 207212) | Populus deltoides microbial communities from Bellville, Georgia, United States - Xylem-PdKOR-R3 | ecosystem: Host-associated > Plants > Phyllosphere > Stem > Wood/Secondary xylem... | reverse complement strand
CACGATGTCACTTATGTTGAGCTTAAGATCACTCTGACTCACTGCTGGAATATCCCATCCGCTGTTCACTATATTTCTAAATATTTTCTCCATTATAATATTTTACTCGTTTTTTTTTATTATACTAAAAGAACAAAAAATAAGCACTCATTCCAAATTCCAACTCTATATAAATACTAAAAATTAAAAGAAGGATAATAACAGTTTTTCTTAATTTTTTTTAAAATATATTAAAATAATATTTTTTTAAAAAATTACTTTTGATATATCACATTAAAATAATTTAAAAATATAAAAACAATTAATTAAAATTGTTTTTTTAAATTTTACAATAAAAACAACCATTCCAAAAAAAAAAAAAAACAACATGGTGACAATCACGTAACATTGATTGGCGTTCCGGTCGCCCTATAATAAAATCTCCATCCTTAGCTAGACACAGGTATTAGCATCAACGTGGCAGCAAAGCAATCTATATGCGCAGTACACCCCCGGCGCACATTTTCACGCTCCACCCCTTTCACACTAAAAAAATCGCTTCTTCATCGATCTCCACTCTCTGTTTAGAAAACACGAAGCCCCCTATTCTCTCTTTCAAATCTCTAGTTTCACACTTCGATTCCTCTGTTTAGGCAAAACAAACCCTATAATTCATTCCTTTTAAATCGAAAAAATTAAAAAAATAAAATTCTGATCTCAAAATCACCTCTTTTTTTTTTTTTGTCTAAAATTATAAATCAAAGCTTGAAATTTTGTTTGATTTATTAGCTTTGGACTTTAGGGTTTCTCAGATTCTACTTCAAAGTTAGAGTTTTTTTTTTTTAACTTTGTTTTTGTTATCTTTGAAGCGGATATTTTTTTTTCTCGTCATATTGAAGCTGTTTTTAGTTTCTATCATTTCTACAACAACCACTGTCACCTAACCCAGGCTCATCCTTAAGAGTCTTTAAACTTTTTCTGTTAATAAGTCACCAAAACCTTCAATTTTGTGTGTTTTCAACGAATTTGTCTAGTGCCCAATAGTGAAAATCACATGAATATTTGAATTTCACAATCGAATGTCGGTAGAAAGATCATTTGAAGCATGGGAGGAGGTCCAAAGGCATGGCCAGGACTTCGCAGACCGGCTAGCTCAAGGCTTTACAGGCCTTATACAGTCACATATAACTTACCCACCTGCGTTTTCTTGGCCAAACCCTCCAAAATCGAAGCTTTTCGATGTGGAGTTTCCAGGACACGGTTTTAGTAAAGGGGATTTTGGGGTTTTGACTGATAATTCTGGGATAAATGGGTTTTCGGCGATTTTGGATGTTGGAAATAGGATTGGACAAGCTGGGGCTGATTTTGGTGCGGCTTTGAATGGGATGGTGCATCAGTTTTTTCGGAGATTGCCGGTGCCTTTTAAGCAGGATGAGACTGGGGGGCTTGGGGTGAGGATGGATGGTAAAAGGAGTGAGGTGGGGTTGGGTTTGGAGGGAGAGTTGGGTTTGGTTAGTGAGAGGTTGAGGGATTTTGGGTTTGTGGAGGATAATGGTGGTGGTGGTGGGGTGGACGGCTTGTTGGAAGAGGAGATTGGTGGGTTAAATTTGAAGGGTGTGGGATATCTTGGTAAACCACAGGTAATGACTTTTAAACGCCATTTTGTTTAAGAATTTGGTTGTGTTTGTTTTGTTAGCGTGGAAAGTCCTTATTTCAGACAACAATGGTAATTTATGTGTATTTTCTAATGCTATTGAAGGAATAGATTGCCTATTAGATTTTTAAATTAAACTGTCCGTTTAACTGTTTGCTTGGAAGCGATATTTTATCTTTTGAAACTCGGTTGGGAAAATCTCTTGGTTCTACAGATTTATGGAGGATGTGATTTGATTGATTTTCAACTTTTTGAAGTCTGGAAAGGAAGTTCACAGAAATAGTGTGGTACACAGTCTAGATAATAGTGACTTTTTTGGAAACAATTATGCATTGGAAGCCATAGGACTTCCTGTTTGAGAAAGACCATGTCTTTTTAGAAGTATTGGCTGGTGCAAATTTTACAATAGTACAGCATCCAGTCTAGTTAGTAGTGCCTATCTGGAAACAACTGAACGTTTGAAGTTTATGCCATTCCATTTGATAACGGTTGTGTCTAAAACAAAGAAAAATGAATTACACCTACCTCCTTTCTCCTTTGGCAGACATGCTTTGTTTTAAAAGCAGTTTGTCTAACAAATGCTGACTTGCTTTCCTTTTAAGGTCAGTTGTGTTTGTTATGTTCTCATTAATGATCTACTTTTGCTTTGTGCTGTTTGTTTAACTTAAAGTTTCAAGCAACTTAAAAGGCTTTTAGAGGAGTGTAATATCCTTGTGGTTTTCATTGTTTCTAAGTAGAACTTGTCCTTGGATAATGTGGTTGATCATACATATAGAATTACCAGTTGGATTTGGTTTTGTAGCAAGGTCGCATTTGATGGAATCTAGTCAAATTATTTGCAACTGAAGGAGTGGTTCTATGGTGTAACCTGTCACTTGTTGCAGAATGTGTCAAAGCACAATTTGCTTTGATGTTTAAATTTTGCATGATCTGAACAACATCAAGCAACCCTTGCAGAAGCCACTAAGTCTCACTGTTTTGTTTTTTTATCGTTATTGTGATTTTTTTTTGTTTTTAGTTAATTCCTTTTAATCATTAACACATTGATTAAGTAGACATAATCTCACTAATTGGACCTTTATGTGGTTCATGCCTGATTTTTTTCCTGTACTGTTTTTTCTGTGCATTTCTCAACGTATCATTTTCGATTTCCTTTTTTTTTTTTTTTTTTCAATCTCTGTATGTTTCAGTTTGGTTCTTTTTGGCAACAAGGTAAAAGAATTGGTTGCATGTATTAAAATTGGTCGTGTTGTCTGATAATGTTCTTTCTATACATGCTTTCATTGTAGCTATTTATTCAAATAGGAGATTCTGCAACCATAAGTGAAATGCTTGAAAGACTGGGTGGGGTAATAATAAAAGGGCAATAACATGTTATGATTACATGTAACCTTATGTTCTTGGCTGGAGGTCAGTTCAGTTGAATTATCTTGATTGTGTTTGATATAGTAGTGTAAAGGGGGCAGTAACATGGAGCTTGGTTCAGTTGAATCATTTTGTTTGTCTGTAGTTTTTTATCCTCTTTAATTTTTTATGGCCAAAAGAATTTTTAGTACAGATGGACAGCAAAAGTTTCCTTGCTGTAGTATTCTTGTCCTGTTGCCCTTTTTGTGATCATAATTGAAGGCTATCAATTTGGCTTTAATTGTATTCCATTTGTGCAGTTTATTTGATGATTCATTTCCACTGAATGCAGGGGACCATAAACATTACCTCAACTTATGACAGCAGAACTCACAACATTGAGAGTTCTTTGGTTGCAAGGGGAGATTTATGGAGAGTAGAGGCATCACATGGAAGTTCCACATCAGAAAATGATAATTCATCTCTGTTCCTAGTCCAGCTTGGACCTGTGCTGATTTTGCGTGATTCAACCTTTCTTCTGCCTGTGCATCTGTCAAAGCAACACTTGCTTTGGTATGGCTATGATAGAAAGGTATGGCCAATTTTCTGTTTACCTCGCTGAAATGTGAAAATAGATGCGATTGTAGAACTGTGGAAAAAGATGCTCAAGCTTTTTGATATTCTTTTCTAAACCTTCAATCAAACAAGGAAAAAACCTCATCTATCCAACAAACGTATTTGCTCTTAAGCTTCAGATTTTGCCTGAAGCTTGACAAGAAATGGCAATGGACTATAAAGACGTGAGCTTAAGTATCACTAAACATTAGTAGTTTGCTCAATCCCAGTTGTTTTATTGATCTCCAGCTATTCCTATTAATTGCATGTTGTTAGCTTTATGGCAACCTTTCTTCTGTACTTATTTTTGACATTACAATTGTTGTTTTTTGGTGCATATGCTGATATAGACTTCACCATCAATACCTATTATTTACCTTTTAGCTTCCGTATCTTAAGATCTTCTGTTGTTGATCATGTTTTCCTGCCTTTATTTGATTTGTCTTTTTGTTTTTTAATACAGAACAGTTCATTGAGAATCAGTTTTTTCCCTGTACTATACTAGAATCTGCATTTGGATGTCTTTTTATGATTGCTTTATGAAATTGTTCTTCTCATGTGCCATTTTTCTTGTTTCTTTGTCAGAGTGGAATGCATTCTCTGTGTCCAGCTGTGTGGTCAAAGCATCGAAGGTGGTTGTTAATGTCAATGCTCTGTCTCAATCCTATAGCTTGTGTAAGTTAGAGCTCCTTTTAAGATATGAAAGGCATTAAAATCAGTTTATGTTTCAATTATCATATTTTTTTTAGAGGCTTAATTAAAGGTGTGGGTAGCCAAAAACAATAGGCTGTATTCTACATCTTGTAGAATCAATGAAGAAGTGGATACAGGAAGCATGATCCTTTGACTTTGAGTTACTGTTGTGGGATAGGATTGTGTTCCACACTTCTTTATGGTATAATGCTTTAGGATTGTTTAGCTGGTATTCAACAGAATCAAAGTGCGCTCGTGTTCGGTTCTTTTTATTGGGGTTTTTTTCTATAAATCCTTCCCATTCTAACAAATTTCTTTCTTTCATCCTTCCCCAAAAGTGCATTTTTATCAGTGCATGATGTTTCATAGTTGAATTTTCTTTTTTTGTAGTTGTTTCACTGTCTTGAAAATCAACAAGTGTCATGCCATTTCCCCTTCTTCAGACCAAGTAAAAATTCCTTAGGTTTGGAAGTGGTGCAAGGCAGTGATATGGATGGAAGTTAACACTCTATTTAACTAGGCTGAAATCCTAAATTCAGATTTTAGTTTGAGTGATGGGGCAAGAGAGCTTGTTTTATTTTCAAAAGGGAAAAAGTAAGAATATCAGAGCAGCCTTGCCATCCTTCCTCCTGTCCTCAAGCACAATCTCTTTCAAAATAGGTATAGTTGCCTTTGCTGCTGCCTGATGATCCTATTGAGTACAGAAGCAATAACCTCTGTAATGAAAGCATGAAGATTTGGATGCAGTTATTAGTGTCTTTTTGTAGTATTAAAATATGTTGAACTAATTTTTCACTTACTTTCGTTTCCTTGATCTCTTTCAACATGCAGTCATTTGTGGATTTACAGTTTCCAAATGGGCAATTGACTTATGTATCTGGCGAGGGGCTGTCTACCAGTGCTTTTGCACCTCTTTGCGGAGGTCTTCTTCAAGCTCAAGGGCAATATCCTGGGGAAATGAGATTCAGCTTCTCTTGTAAGGTCAGGTTTTGAACTTGTCAGCCAGTACTTATGATTTCAAGGTACATTAGCGGATTTCTCTGAATTGATTTTGGTGTGAACTAAGGCCTGTTGTTCTGAATATTTATCAGAATAAGTGGGGAACACGAATCACACCGATGGTACAGTGGCCTGACAAATCCTTTACATTAGGTTTTGCACAATCTTTGGCATGGCGGAGATCTGGTCTTATGGTGAGGCCAACTGCTCAGTTCAGGTAAAGTTCTACATTCATATCAATTTCAATAAAATTACGATCTCTCTTGTTTTTCCATACACGTGGAAGAGATGAGCAAAGTAGCTGTCTTATTAATGACTTTGACCTTTGAACTCGAAAGTGCTTCAGTAATTTGTGAAAAAGAACATGGTTTCTCAGGCTGATTCTTCAATTTATATTAATAACTTCTGCTTGCAGAGCTCTTCATGGTAAAACTTGTAAAATGTTATTTTAAGTTATCCTGTGGTTCCTTTTGTACCTTGGTCTGGTTAGATGTAATTCTGGACCAATCTACAAAAACCAGGAAACTCAATGAACTAGCCATTAAAAAAGGAAAAAAGAAGGTGGAATAAAGGAAAAGAAAAGCAGAAATAGTAAATCCTGAATTACCTGCATTGGTGACTGCAGAAGCAACAGTGAAGAACAAAATAAAAATAAAAATTGGATACTCTGTTTAAGACTACCATTTGTGCTCTAATTATGCCTTCACTTCTGAATGTTAGCATATCTGTTGCATTGGGATCATTGTGATGCCATGTTACACTTAAACTGCACTCTAGTTTTCCTTCAAAACTGAGAAAATTTCATTGAGAAAATGAATATAGCAAAGATAACTGAATACTGGTTGTCATCCAAAAATATTTGTGCTCTAATTATGCGCTTGTTCTATTACATTTACTTAACATACTGCTTTACACACTGACAGTGCAGCTATCATTTTCCTGCTTCTTATAAAGTGGCATCAGATGACTATGGTCAATAGGAAACAATCCACACATTACTTGTGTACTCCTTTTAGGGGGCGTTTGTTTGCCCAGAAAGTGGTTTCTTGGAAACCACTTTCCAAACTTTCCTGTGTTTGTTTGCCATTAGAAAAGTTGGTCAACGGAAAACACTTTCCAGTTAAAGGAAAAATTGGTTTGATTTCCGGGAAAGTGTTTTTCTTTTATTTTGGGCAGAAAACACTTTTCAAAAATTGTGAAAATTTTAGAAATATCATATTATTTGCTGATTATATCAAATTTGATCCTCAAACTTTTGATTGATATATATTTTGTTTGAATTTTTTTTTTTAATTTCATCCCTTAAAATTTGATTTAATTTGATTTTTATATTAACTTTGGTCCTTATTTTTATGATTGTTATTTGCTTTTCTCTTATTATTTTTTTAATTGAAATTTTTTATCTATCAAATTTAATCCTCATTCTTTTGATTGTTACTTTTTTTATTTGAAATAATTTATGAAATTGTAATTATTATTATTCTAATTTCATCATCTTTTAATTTTTTTATTTGTTAGATTTGATCTCCATTATTTTGATTATTATTTATTTTATTTGAGATGATTTATGAAATTATATTTTTTTCAATGTCATTCTCATTCAACTTTTTAATTTGTAAGATTTGTTCCTTATCATTTTAATAAACTTGAAAAAAAAATAAAATATTAATAAGCTATTTTTCATAACATAACCAAACACTGAAAAACGATTTCCAACTTATTTTCTATGACACTACCAAACATTAGAAAATAATTCACTTTCCAGAAATTCACTTTCCAAGAAAACCACTTTCCAAAAGAAAACTACTTTCCAGCAAACAAACGGGGACCTTAGTTATCCACAAATTTCCTTAAAATTTGGTCCATTGAGTCCATAGTTAACCCATCACAAACCAGGGTCAGTCTACATTTCTTGATACTGCCAAGTGAAGGCTGGACCTGCTTTTTTCTCTGGTCAATCTCAGTTACTTGTTTTAATCAGTGGTGCTCCACTATAAACAATTAAGTGGCCATTGGAGAACATGATTGTTTTATTAGGCCATGACAGCCTGCCTTTAATTATCTTATTGATACATCTTGGGCCTGATTGTATCCTGATATCAATTATCTCATGCTTTTGGAAAAAGAATGAATAATTATATTGGTGAAACAAAGTAGGACTTGTTGAGGGTAAAATATACATGCCAGTTATGATTTGAATATGTGGTCCTCCTATGTTTGAAGAACCTGTTTTTCCTTGCCTTACCTTTTACCTTGGTGTATTCACTTCACTCTTGTTGTGTATACCTAAACTCAAGCAAGAGTTTCAGCTTCTATGGTACTGTAAGTAAATATAATTACCTTTTCTACTCTTAATGACATCTTGTCAGTTTGTGCCCCACTTTTGGCGGAAGCAATCCTGGGTTGCATGCAGAACTGATTCATTCAGTGAATGACCATCTGAATCTGATATGTGGCTGTGCTGCGACGACACACCCTTCCGCATTTGCATCGCTATCAGTAAGTTGTAACTGGTCTATATTTTCTTATCTTGATTATACATCTCTGCTTGGTAGGATCTTTGGTTTCTTGGTCCATCTTTTACTTTGTTAGCTAACAGGATGGGACCCAGGTACACAGGAAGTTTGCACCTGTTCCTATTCATGAAAATCAAGTGAATGGCAGGATAAAAAAATATCAAAATGTTGACAACAAAAAGTAAAACAGAGAGATACGTCAAATTATCTTCATTGTAACTGAAAGAATCTGAAGATGCACAGGTTTAATCGCATGCACCTTTCATGCCATAGGAAATATTCTAATTCTTTTCCAACCCATTAATCCACTTTGAAATGAAGAGGTACAACTTGCTAGTTCAACTTTCATTGATATGTGTGCACAAAGTTTAAATGCTGGAACTTCCTGGGAGAACAATGAATTGGAAGACAATCCATCAATTCACCATCCTGTTTGAGAAAACTAAATCACAAAAAGTCCACCAAAATAATTTGAGAAAACAAATGTAGACAATGGATGCCAAACCAGTGGAATCCTTAATGATGGGGTTATCCAGTTCTGGTCTGTCCTATCATCATCATTCACAATGTTTCCCAGTGGAGCTATGTTGTGCTGTGGAGATGCATCTGGGGGACAAAATAGTGGCGTACATCCTCTATTGTTGGATTGCATTGTCTCATGATCATTCACATCTATGCGATATGGTCTCCTAGGATTGTTTTTCTTTGCCCAGAGTCTTGATATGCAAGAAAATCGCATGTTTTGAAATAACAGGGTGCAACTTGTGACCATAATGAAAATTCTGGTTGATATTTGCATTGAATTTTCCCCCAAGCTACTCAAAACTTCTATCTTCAGAAGACAATCAATCTGAAGTCTAACTCCTAAGTGGAACTTCAGGCTGATACATGTAATATTTTGAAAATATTGGGTAATGGGGTCACAAACTGAAATGAGAGTGAGAAAGTTCAGGAAATATTTGGGAAATTCTTGTTTACATGAGGCCACTAATGTCAAGAATCTTCCCCTATCCTCCTAAAATTTCTCGTATACAAATACTTTGTGAAGACAACAGTTGAACCCATTTCGCAATCATGAATAGCCCTACCTTATCAAATCATCATTTTGAAATTTGAACCCATTTCGCAATCATGAATAGCCCTAGCTTATCAAATCATCATTTTGAAATTCACATGGCAAATCATCATTTCTGAAATTCAGACATTGATGATAAAGGGCAGTGTTGGTGTTATTTATTCATCATTGTCTAACATCCATTTCTTTTATGTGGCCCTTTTGCAGATTGGAAGGTCTAAGTGGAATGGTAATGTTGGGAGCTCAGGATTTGTTCTGAGACTCGATGCTCCTCTCTCCAATGTTGGCCAACCTTCCTTTTCTGTTCAGATAAATAGTGGTATTGAGTTTTGATTGTTTTGCCCCACATTCATGTTAGTTGAAGTGTAAATAGTCACTACGCTTTTAATCATATCAAACCACGCTGTATATCTGACTGTTTTTCATCAATCATAGTTTTCCCTTGTTCCCTCTTGTACTTGCATGTGTTTAGTGTATTTGTAGTTTTTTTTGAAAATAAATAAATAAATAACCGGGGGACTAAATGTATATTTTGATTTCTCAAAAAAAAAAAAAAAGACCTGTTCAGGTGATGATGGTCAGCCAGAGAGGAAAAAGATGAGGACGACAACTAGGGAATATACCGAAATTTTTCTACCAGCTCTTGCTGTGTCCCTGAATTGAATTATCTGTGGGAGTTGTCTAATTATTAATTAATTTTTTTTTAAAGAGGTGGTGTGCGCATGACACTATTCATTTTAACAATATTTTTTGTTTTGAATATATATATATATATATATATATATATATATTTTATTGAAAACTACATGAATTGATATGATTTATATCTATATGATTATTTTATTTTTTAATTAATATTTATTTTTTAATTTTATTTTAATTAAAAATTAGGTTTCATGTTTTATTTTGGTTTATTTTTTATTGAGTTATTTTAATTTTATTACCCGGATCATGAGTTTTGTGACTTAATCTGGTTTAACTCGAGTTGATTTTTTGTGTTTTTTTTTAGTTTGTTTTTTTTTGTTAATTTGTTTTACAACAATAAGAGAATTGTGCTTTATAATTTGTTTTGATATATAGGATTATCTTAGTCTTATTATCTGAGTGGTGACTTGGTAAGGTAACTAAGGTTGTTCCATGTTATTTTTTGGTTTGTTTTCTATGAGATTATTCCAGTGATTCAAATTATAGGTTTGGTGAGTTAACTAATTGATTTGGATAATTTTTGTGTTCTTTTTTAATTAATTTTTTAATAATTTATTTCAATTTATTTTTTATGAGATTATTCTATTTTTGAGACTTAGACAAGATTTAAGTCGTAGTTTTGACAGATTAATTCGGGTTATTTTTTTATCCTATATTTAATGGATATTTTTCAATTGCATTAGTTAAAATTTGATTGATTAGAAATTGAATTTTATAATTTGCTTTGATTTGTTTTATATAGGGTTATCATGGTTTTATAATCTCAGGTCTGAAAATTTAACCAGATTTATCCGAATTTATCCAATATATTATCATCTTAATATTTAAAAAAATAATATTATCTTGAATTTTTTAATCAAATTATAATTTTATTGGTTGTTTGAGTTATATTTGAATCTATTAAATTGATTCTTACCTCGTATCACTTTTGACATGTTTTTTTTTTTTAAATATTAACAATAATTAAATATTTTTCTCATGTTTAAGATTTAATAACCTGGTTAACATATCGTGTGCCAACAATCTAGATAGTTCCGGTTGAGAAAAGGTAGTTCACAAGCCAAAGCCAGCAAGAACTTGAGCAGCCGGGAGGGGCTGCATTGTGGGAGCTTTCAATGGTATATTTGAAGAGAAAACGTAATACAATGCGATTTGGAGTCACCTGCTGTGTGTTTTACACCCTTAAATTACAAAAAAAAAAAAAAAGTGGAAAATGCTAATCATGAACATATGAAGAAGCTGGAAAATCAAGAAACAGAAATAAATTTGTAATTTTCAGCAAAGAAAATAAGAAATGCCAAAACTACAATCCTAAGACCAAGTCATTTGAAAAGCTGTTGTAACAATGTCTTTGAGGATTTGGTTACCATGAGGATATCCTTACAAAAACAAAGGAAGGAAGGAAGATCAGAGATTGTGTTTTGCTTAAAAATATATTCTTCCTCGGGTGTTTTGAGAGTATGGTCATGCAGTTGAATCTTTCAAGCAGCAAAAATTACAATATCCATTTAGTATATTTTGAGAATTTTTTAAAATTATTTTGTGTATTGATTCTAAAATTTGAACTTAATACATAAACAAATTGCAAGATGCATAACAAAAGGGAGTAAATTATAGTTTAGGGATCCTTGTCTTTCATATATGTTTATGACTTGGGTAATGTTTGAGATTATAGTAGTGGTTGTTTTTTAAAGTGTTTTTTGTTTAAAAATATATTAAAATAATATTTTTTTAAATAATTATTTTAACATCAATATATCAATAAAATGATCTAAAATCATAAAAACAATTAATTTAAAACAAAAATAAATTAAAAAATTTCCAAAATATTTTTTAAATGCAAAAACAACAACAATCTTAACCACTGCTATTAAACCCGGCCTGGCCTAGCGGGTCGACCCGGTGGTTGGACCGGTCTGGGTTTAATAAAAGACCGGCTGTGGCAACAGCCCGGCCATACCCGGGGAACCCGGTAGGTCGACCCGGGCGAACTCGGACGAGACTCGATTTTTTTTTCAAATCTGGGATTTGAAACCCATTAGTATATATACTCTATGTTCCCAAGAAAAAAGTCATGTTTTTTCAATGTGGGACAAAAAAACCTTTTGATTTAAATATTTCAACTTAAAAGGATAACATAATATCTTTTTAATGTAGGATTTGAAATCCTTTCGTATATATACTCTATGTTCCCAGGAAAAAAATCATGTTTTTTCAATGTGAGATTTGAAATCCTTTCGTATATATACTCTATGTTCCCAAGAAAAAAATCATATTTTTTCAATGTGAGATAAAAAAAACCTTTTGGTTTAAATACTTTAACTTAAAAGGATAACATAATATCTTTTCAATGTGGGATTTGAAGCACTTTCATATATATACTCTATGTTCCCATGAAAAAAGTTATGTTTTTTCAATGTGGGATTTGAAACCTATCAATATATATACTCTATGTTCCCAAAGAAAAAGTTAAGTTTTTTCAATGTGTGATAAAAAACCTTTTGGTTTAAATTCTTCAACTTAAAAGGATAACATAATATCTTTTTAATGTGAGATAAAAAACTTTTTAAAATATTCTTTTAAACTTCATAATATGTATAATCTATATTTACATGGACTTTTTCATATGAAATATTAAAACTTTAGTTTTTTTTTAATTTTTTCGGGTTAATCTGAGTTGACCCGAGTTGACCCGGGTTGACCCAAGAAACCCGGGACCCGGCTCCTTAGCCGGGTCAATTCCTGGACCGGGTTTAATAACTATGATCTTATCTATTAATTTTGGCTAATGATATGTATAGCCGAAACCAGTTTTTCATTAATTTTTGTTACTGACTGGATAGTAAAATATGGTCAAGATTAATTAATTACTTTTCAAACAAAATGGACTAAATTATTTGTTTCTTAAATATATAGGGACTGAACAGTAATTTATTAAGGTCTGGCCACATGAGCATTTCGACTTTGTAAGTTTGTATGGTCAAAAGTCAAAACCCAAGGGGACAAAATGACTGTGGAAGTGTTCATCTTGGTCCTTTTGCTTCTCTGCCCATAGTTTCTTAACTTATTATCTTACCAATTAAAATAGGATGAAAAGAGAAATTCTATGTATTCGGATCAACTAGCAATGTTCAATTAGTTATTATCTTAAGTTCACCTTGAAAAATAAAAATATATACAAATAGAAGATAGAAATTTTATATAAAAATATTTTTATTATTTTTAATGCGTCATGAATTTTATTTTCACTTTTATTTGTGTTAACTACAAGAAATAATATCATAAAATTTTTTAAGATGGAACTATAACTAAGTAGCAATATCATTTTAAAAAAAAAAATCTATTTTGCAATATCTAGAGCAGTTTTTGTTATGAAACCTAATAAAATTAGTGCAAGACTATAAAAAAAGATAAACACTATATATATAAAATTAATAAATTGAAAAACATGATTTATTTGCAAATCATTAAAATTAGGTTGGATTCTATGCTCATTAAATTAGGGAAAATCAGCTCTTATTCTTATATTTTATTCTAGTTTTCAATCTATCCTTACAGATGTAAGTTATTCTCTAATCAAATTTTATTTTAGATATTTTCATCCATATAGATGAAAATGCTCTACATGAAAAACTCGAAGCTAATTTAATTTACTAAAAAAATAGCCATTAAAAAGAAAAAAAAAATTATAACCAATATGAAAATTTAATTTTTGCTTTTTCAAAATTATTTCTTAATAAATTCGATGGAAGTTTGATTCTCGAGTAAGGGTAGTGATATCAATTTTCACATAAATATTAACTAGAAGAATATATTGAACATTGGTCTAAAATATAAGGATAAGTTAAGCTAATTCCCTTTTAAGTTTGATAGTGTATTAAAAAAGAATATTGTCACGCCCCGAATCTCGGGTTCATGACCGACAACGTAGAAGAGGTGCTAGTGGGACATCCCACCTATACTAAACCTTATAATGGATATATCAAAAGAACAAGTTATTTAAAAATACACAATATTTCATAATCTTCCAAAATATTATATTATTCAAAACTAATGAAACTAAATGATAGTTCAAAACTTCTCATTAGTAATTAAAATAAAAATAATAATCTATAATACTTATTACATTGTCAAAATCCAAACTTAATTAAAATAGAGTAATAGTAGAATGTCTAATATATCAAATCAAAACTAAAAGGAAAGCTTCGTGAAACATGCAAAACATACCGACCAAAACTGAAGAAGTAGGAACATTAAACAAAGTCCACATGCTAACATAAATTAAAAACTTGAAATAATATAAAAAATAAAGGGTGGGTTCACCAAACTAAGTGGGGGAATAATATTTAATATACATTTTAGATATTAATAGTTTACAAGTCGATTTATCTTGACACACACACACACACACACTAAGCATATTATCATAAAATAGTGGAATACATGTCAGAGATCAGATGACACCCGAAGGTGATCACTGTGGGAGGATCAGTCACTACAGGTTAGTGCCTCTCTTACCAACTAGGTATACAGAATACTATGTGCATATATACTAACTACTCCATGTTAGCATGAAGTTATTAACAAGTCCTATATCAAGACATAATAGATATTCATTTAATTATCAAAGCAATCCTTATCTTAATCTTAGATACTATAGTCGGTCTAGGCCACTACTTAACTGCCTCTATCTTCTTTGGATCAACCTCTATCCCATTACTGAACACTACATGTCCTAAAATCCAACACTCTATATCACAACTCACTCTTCGAGAACTTTCTTATAAAACTGATGATCTCTTATAGTTTGAGGCATCAATCTTAAATTCTTTTCATGTTTCTCTTCACTCCTCAAATACACCAAGATATATTATAACAAACCTATCAATAAATAGCCTAAAAACCCTACTCATTATGTCTATAAAAGTTGTTGGTGCATTTCTTTACCCAAAAGACAACACTAAGAACTCGTAGTGCCCATAATGAGTTCTAAAAGCAGTTTTATGAATATCCTCCTACCTAATCATCAATTGGTGATACCGCATTTGTAAATCAATCTTTCATAAAGAGTGTACTTGAGACAACAATGTTGAATGCCTGGGCATCTTGCTGAGTAAGGGCAAAAATTCACATCTGTCTCTGACCCGTTGGCACAAAACCTCTACCACTTGCTCTATGACCTACCACCTGCTCCATTACCCTGCTGATCACGACCACCCTGAAACACAGAGTGGCTAGCTAACTAAGTCTAAGCAAGAGATGCAACCGATGCAAATGCATTAGGTGTGTCTATTTGAAAAATCCCTCAATAAGTGATCAGTCTGTCCGCAACTGAATAGATTTATGTCTGCCTATAACAAACCATGCCATAATACCTAGATCTACAAGACTGATACAAAGGCCTCCCAAATACCTAGATCTACAAACCATGCCATAATGCCATAATGCCTGAACAAACTTATGTCTGCTTATAACAAACCATGCCATAATGCCTAGATCTACAAGACTGATACAAAGGCCTCCCAAATGAACCTTGTGGTGTTGATTGAATAGTATCCTGACTCCGAGTCTAATCACCTCCACTCATACTATATCTTTTGGCAACAACACGAATGGGCTGGCTTTTGAACCACATTATGCATGGCTGACTTGAACTTGCAGTGACTTTACCCCTTTTTGACAGGAGCTCAACCCTCACCTGAAGAAATGAAGGAGAACAAAGTGTAAAATACTACTACAATTGGGTATTGGAAAAATAAATTACCTAGGAACCCATAATCTGTAGAAACATAATGATGGCTTGTTAAAGTTTCCAATGATATAGACAATGTCTTTTAATTTCAAGAAGCTTTTATTAGGTTTAACATTCAATGATAAGAAAGGCAATAAATGTATTACAATATTCAAGACTTATAACTTTCAAAATGCTGAAAAAAGGATAAAGAAGTAATACCTCATTTATCAGACTCGAGCATCACTAAGAAAACTGTGAGCTGCAGCTTGTGATCATGAGGAATAATGCGAGCCTTGACTTGCCTCCCAGGTTCTACGTTGTCTTTAGCAACTAGGCTAAAAAGATCACCATGCTAGAGAAAGGCATTAGGGGTGCGAAAGCTACTGGAGTAGTTTTAGTGAAATTGAAATTCAGGGTTTCTGTTGTCTGAACAGGCTTCTCATCCGGGTTTCTCATCACTATACCCCCAAATACAAATCTTGATGCTAGCAATCCTAAAAGCATAAGAAGGGCATAGCTTAACCAGAAGAATTCACAGCTGATGGGTCATGGTTTCTCAAATCAATCTTATTTAAGAGATAACGTGCAAGAGAAGTAGGTCTTAAAAGCATAAGAGATCAACCTCATTTATCAAGCTCACACCATCTATCCAACTCGGGTTACACACCATATGTGCGGTCGAGGACCCACGTCCCTCCTGGATAGCACGGGCACCAGCCTCTAGAACATCAAGAAGTGCTGAAACCAGCCCTCCTACAATAACACCTTCTAATGGTCCAAATGGGGCTACACAACCTTATGGCGTCTAGGACCCATTTCTCCAGGACAGTAGTGAGTGTCCAATATTCCTTATAGGAAGAACTAGGAACACGAGATTCAAACCATGAACTCTTTGGGAACACCATCCTCTCCAGTAAGACCCTGATAAGGGGAGTATAAAAGACGCCCTGACCAGGGTCGCGACTTAACTAAGGTCAGTCCGAAATCTTTTTAGTCTTAAGTCTCCCCATTTCTCAAAAAATAAGCAGACTAGGGGGTTACTGATGGGTCATGGTTTCTCAAATCAACCTCATTTAAGAGATAACACGCGAAAGTCATAACCCAAAATGAGGCTATATCTTTTCGGGTGTCCAACCCCAAGTTGGGTTAGGATACACCCACACCCAACTCTAAGTTGGGTGCGGACGTGTCCACGCCCTGTCCCATGAGTGGGCCCGGGCGCGACCACGCCCAACTCTAAGTTGGGTGTGGACACGTCCATGCCCAATCCTGCATTGGGCCCAGATGCGACCATGCCTAAATCTATGTTGGGCGCGGACGCATCTTAGCCTAGTCTCACGATTGGGCTCGGGCGCAACCACACCTAACTCTAAGTTGGGTGTGGATGCATCCATGCCTAGTCCCACGATTGGGCATGGGTGCGACCACGCCCAACTCTATGTTGGGCACGGACGTATCCACCCCCACTCCCACGTTGGCCCGGACGTGACCACGCCCAACTCAACGTTGGGTGGGGATGCGTCCACGCCCCGTCCACGTTGGGCCTGGGCACGACCATGCCCAATTCTATGTTGGGCTTGAACACGTCCATGCCCAGTCCCACGTTGGGCCTGAATACGTCCGCGCCTAGTTTTCTCCTAGGCTTTGGGCGTGAATTGAGCCCAACATTTCTCAGATCGGGTGTGAAGTTGAAGGGTCACTCTACACTGAGCCCCTCATACCTTGAGCCTGAATTATTAATCATGATGCCCATTTAATACAAACAAGCCATCCATGCTTATATTAATTAGATGTGATGGTACAATCAGTAAGATAATATTATCTTACTAATACAAGATTACATCTCTACCCCTCCTACGTTGTATGAAGCAAGTCAAGTGAGGTAATATAAAAGGAAGCATGAATATACAAGAGGGAGTTCGAAAACCTTATACTCTAATACAAAACACATTCTCTGCTTCCTCTTCCTCAATTCTACATCTTCTTCCTTCTCCTTTTCTCTATCGTCATAAAAGCTCATTAATACTTTCCTTAATGTCTTTGACTACATAAAAAAATACCTGGTACTGACTTGATTTTCAGAGGGTCCCCCATCAACACCCCGGGGGATTTTGGGCATGTATTTATTCCAGAAAGAGCTGATATTCCCCTGGAGAAAGATTTGCCAAAGGAAAAGCCTACGTGGTTTTGTAGTGGAGGTCATCGAATTCACCATAAATGATGTAAGGGAATTTCTAGGAATAAATCATCCTAGAACATTCCCTATGATTTTTATAACCTCATCAGTTGGCGCCGTTTGTAAGAACCTTACAAAAAGTTAATTACTTCTCCAACAAGAAACTAAGCTTTGATGTGCGGTTCTATCTATTACACCACCATGACAGATCCATATACACCAGGGCATGTCACAGACGCCCACATTGTTGCTGGTACGTCCGTCCAACCTTAGATTGAGAAAATTGCTGAGCAGATACGTTTGCTATCAGAGGAGGTCATCAGGCTGAGAGGGCAGCTACACTGAGGGACATGCACAGAATGAAGGGGAACCGCTTAGGAGTCGTTCTCGTAGACTAACTCGAGAACATTCACACCACCTTATAGTTCCAATAAGAAGTGAGCATTCCTGCAAAACTCAAACTAGCTAACGTGGGAGAGAAAAAGATCACCCCTCCTATCATTCCATGTCAGATTCGTCCAGTTCATTCGATCCGTACCGGGAATGACATAGAAAAAAGGCTGAGGAGGTCTCAGAGCATCACCGACCTGCCCACTAGTATCAGGTGGAAGGCTCTCCACTGTACCCAAGGAGTATTTGTTCGCAAAAAATATGCTTAGACATGTATGATGGATCTACAGACCCTCGGGAACATATCTAGAATGTGAGGGGGAGCCTTGAGCTGGTCATCCATGACAATGATGTGATGTGTAAGATATTGCCTACCACCTTCAGAGGGAATGTAAGGAGGTGGTACAATAACCTAAAGTCGGGGTCAATCTTAGGCTTTCAGGACCTATGTGCCAAGCTGGTAGCACGTTTCAGCACCAGCATCCCCACGAGGAAAAGCTCCACTGAATTATTTGGGATTGTTCAAGGCGAGAATGAGCCTACCCAGGCCTATTTGAGGAGATTCAATGAAGAAATGCTTCAGGTGGAGGACCTACTGGAGCCCATAGCCTGTAAGGCTTTGATCAAAGGGGTCGGAAATGAAGAGTTGTGGAAGCAACTCCACCCACTGCGGAACAGAACTCTCCAAAGGGTGAAGCATATGATTGAGAGTCACATAAGAGTATAGGAAGCCTTGACTGCTCATAGAAGCTCCATAGAGAAGGCATTAGTGGTGAACCCCACAGCAGGAACCGTTCCTCAGTCAGAAAACAAGAGGTTAAGAAGAAAGGACCCCTCCGGGAACATCCCAGTAAACCCGAAAGGGTCTATACCCCTGTAAATACCAGTTATACTGAGATCTATACAACTCTAAGAGGCCAAAACTTTCTTCAATATCCTCCTCCCTTAAAGCCCAATCCCAACCTCAAGTTCTCCAAGAAGTACTGCTAGTTTCATAGGGAGAGGGGACATGACACCGAGGATTGTAACGCTCTCAGAAAAGAAATGAAGAGGTTTTTGGCTCAAGGATACCTCAGACAGTTCTTAAAAAAGATCCATCTCAAGACGGGGAGAGAAACGAAGCAAGACAACAGGGACTAGTACTCCCAGAGATCCTAATCATACTGGGGGGTTCAACAACCAATGTGGGTGTTCTCAGAAATAAAAGGACAAGGGTGAGGGATCAAGTCCTAGTTGTAGTGAACCAAGAAAGGTTTTGGAATGAACCCATCACATTCACCCCTACTGATGGACAGGGGATTGAATACCCTCATGAAGATGCCTTAGTGATTTCCCCTGTAATGGAAAGACAGAGGGTTTACAAGATACTAATGGATAATGACAGCTCAGTGAACATCCTATCAACTGAGGCCATGATGAAGATGGGGATAGACGCCTTTAGAATGACTCTAGTACCCACACCCTTCATCGGGATAAAAGGGTTAGCAGTGCCCATGAAGGGAGCAATGGGGTTGACCGTTATTATGGGGTTTGTACCTTGTTGTGTAACTCTCAAACAGACCTTCATGGTCATTGATACCCACCTTCTATACAATTCCATCATCGGGAGACCACTGCTCCATTAGCTTAGCGCAATAGTCAACATTAAATATCTGGCCCTGAAATTCCCAACCAGTGAAGGAATATCAGCGGTGAAGGAAATCAAGAAGTCTTAAGAGAGTGTGCTAACACATGTCTGAAGGGCAAGAAGGCCTTGTTGATTGATCGTTTTGAAACCTATGAAGAGAAGCCCGAGGTCAAAACATAGGCAGTTGAAGAGTTGGTTGAAGTTTGTTTGGGGCATAGAGAGAAGGAGGTTAGGAAAGTAGGTTGCACCCTGAATAACCAACAGAAACAACACCTCACGGAGCTGCTGGTTTCACACAGAGGTAACTTTGCCTTCCGTCCAGAGGATGTGCCGGGGATCAGCTCTAAAATAGCTTCACACCGGCTGAGTGTAAATCCCAGTTTTCTCATTGTACATCAGAAAAGAGAAGTATGAGGGGGGATAGGTAGAAGACCATTATTGAAGAGATGGACAAGCTCATGTTAGCAGGATTCATACGGAAGGTGGCCTACCCTGAGTGGCTTGCCAACGTTATGATAGTAAAGAAGGCCAACAACAAATGGCGAATGTGTGTGGATTTCACAGACTTGAATAAGGCCTGCCCAAAGGATAGCTATCCATGCCCCAAGATAGATAGACTAGTGGATTCAACTGTGAGGTACGAGTTTCTTAGCTTCTTGGATGCATACTCTAGGTATCATCAATCCCCATGCATCTAATTGATGAAGAGAAGACATCCTTTATAACTAAAGGAGGGACCTCCTATTATAGAGTCATGCCTTTTAGTTTGAAGAATGCAGGAGCCATATACTAGAGGATGGTCGACAAGGTATTCAAGCATCAATTAGGTAGGATCATGGAGGAATATGTAGATGACGTGTTGGTGAAAAGTATGACCTTTGAACAACACCTGCTAGATATTAGGAAAGTCTTCTAAGTACTGAAGGACCATAATATGAAACTGAACCCCTCCAAGTGTGTGTTCGCCATCCGAGGAGGGAAATTCTTGGTCTTTCTGGTCAGTTACAGGGGGATTGAGCCTAACCTAGAGAAGATACAAGTACTACTAGGCATGAACCCCCCCAAGACAGTGAAGGAAGTGCAACGTCTCACATGGAGGTTAAGAGCTCTAAGGGGAACAAAGTTTGCCAGTTTCTCTAATCAGATTCATAGTTAAATTGGGGGAACAAAGTTTGCCAGTTTTTAAAGTTCTAAAGAACGCCCCTAACTTCTAGTGGACACCTGAATGTTAGAAATCTTTTGAAGAGCTAAAGATTTACCTCTCCTTCCTAAATGTTCTTTCTCAACCTAGAGAAGGAGAGACCCTGTTCTTATACTTGGGGGTGGCAGATCAAGTTGTTAGTGCGGTACTGGTTAGGGAGGAAGAAGAAGTACAACGTCAGGTCTACTATGCTAGCAAAACACTACTAGATGCAGAAACCCGCTACCTGAGAGTAGAAAAAATGGCCTTGGCACTAATGATAGCTTCCTGGAAGCTGAGGGCCTACTTCTAGGCACACCAGGTGGTGGTGTTGACAGACCAACCTCTAAGGCAGATTCTTCACAAACCAGACATGTCAGGATAACTGGTGAAATGGGTAGTGGAACTGGAAGAATATGGATTGCAGTATAGGCCAAGGCCTGCAATCGAAGGGCAAACATTGGTCGACTTCATAGCTGAATGCAGATTTGAAGAGGTCGCCACAGAGGATCTTTCTCCCAATCCGAAGCTAGCAGACCCTGGGTCACCTGGGCATATCTTCTCTCAAGATTGGCGACTCTATGTGGATGGTAGCTCCACACAAAAAGAAAGCAGAGCGGGGATCCTTCTTATCTGTCTAGAGGGGCAGGTTTACCAATATGGGCTCATGTTTGGATTCCTTGCTACTAACAATATGGCCAAGTATGAGGCTGTGATAACAGGTTTAGGTATGGCGGAAGCCCTAAAGGCGTATCCTCTACATGATTTCAAACTGATTGTGGGGGCAATGCCAAGGAATATATGAAGCTAGAGATCCAACCATGATATTGTATTCTGAAAAGGTTAAAGCCATGCTAGCTTAGAAGGACGGGGTAATCAAGATCATCAGAGTGCCTAGAGAGGAAAATACACAAGCTAATTTTATTTCCAAGCTAGCCAGCGCTAACCCGAAAAACCTCCCCATTGATGTATGGATTGAAGTCCTAGACCATCCAAACATGGAAGAGAGTAGTGCTACAACCTTTCCAATCATGAGAGCTAATGATTGGAGAATACCGATCAATGAATATCTACCCACAGGGACTGTGCCTTCAGACAGACTAGAAGCCATTAAGCTGACCAAGAGAGCATCGAGTTATTGCATGATTGACGGGCTATTGTATAGGAGATCCACATCATCACCGCTCCTCAAGTGCTTGTCCTTAGAGGAAAGCATCTATGTTTTGAGAGAGATACACGAGGGAGTTTATGGATTGCATGCAGGTTTTAGAGCCTTGGCTGCTTAGATCACAAAAGCAGGCTTTTATTGGCCCACCATATTACAAGATTCCAAAGACCTAGTGAAGAAGTGTGACGAGTGTCAAAGATTTTCTCCAGTGTCAAGGCAACCTTCAGCTGAGATGACAACAATCCCTTCCCCTTGGCCCTTCTGCCAATGGGGAATGGATATTCTAGGACCTTTCCCTAAAGAAACTAGGAGAAGATAGTTTGTCCTAGTGGCCATGGACTACTTCACTAAGTGGGTGGAAGTTGAAGCATTGGCAGACATCACAGCTAACAAGATGATCTTTTTCTTATGGAAGAATGTGATCTGTTGATTCGGAGTACCCAAGATACTGATTACTGATAATGAAACCTAGTTTGACAACCAGAAGATGAGGGAACAATGTGAAAGGTTGCATATTGATCATAGGTTCTCTTCGGTATCACACCCCCAGACGAATGGGCAAGTTGAACTTACCAACTGGGTCTTACTCAACTGTTTGAAGAAGAAGATAAAAGATGTCAAGTCAGAATGGGTAGAACTCTTGAATGAAATCTTATGAGCATACAGAACAACAACAAAGAACTCAACGAGGGAAACCCCTTTTCTCCTCACATATGGGCCCGAAGCTATGATCCCAGTAGAGATTGGATGCCCTAGCGCTAGGGTACTGTACTTCTTTCCTCAAAACAATGATCAAGGACTCAGGGTGAATCTCGACTTGCTAGAAGAATCCATACTCACAACTGTTGTGAAGAATGAGGCCTACAAATGTAAAGCCATCCAATATCACAACGCTAGAGTGAAAAACATGACCTTCAAACAAGGGGATTTGGTACTAAGAAAGCTGGAAGCCACAGGCAACAGAGAGAGCAGAGGAAAACTAGCTCCAACATGGGATGGTCCTTGTAGGGTGACAAGGGTAGTTAAAGCCAACACCTGTCATCTGCAAGACCCATAAGGCTCTAACCTTCCTCATGCGTGGCATTCAGACCACTTTAAGTTGTATCATTGTTAAATATATAAATAAAGAATGCATATCTTTATCACTTGTGTTCTTACTTTATTCACATTCCTTTCTCAAGAATACTTCCTACCGATCCAATCGGGGTTACACACCCCTGTTGCATCCAAGGCCCATTTCTTTAGGACTGTAGCGAAGTCCTGAGTGAGCATTAACCTCCTAATGGTTCAAATGGGGCTACATGCCCCTGTGGTGTCTGAGACCTAATTCTCCAAAGCAGTAGTAGGGGATCAACACTTCACTCTTTAGGGCGGCTTTTAGCGCCTCCTCTCTTCATTCTGTCTAGCCTTTTTAGTTGAAAGTAAGAGTGCTGAGGCGGTCTTATCAGGCTCATACCGTCTATCCAACTCGGCTTACACACCCTATGTGCGGTTTAGGACCCATATCCTTCCTGTATAGCACGGGTACCAGTCTCTATGGAAATCAAGAGTGTTGGGGCGGCCTTATCAAGCTCACACCGTCTATCCAACTCGGGTTACACACCCTGTGTGTGGTCTGGGACCCATATCCCCCCTAGATAACATGAGTACCAGTCTCTAGAATATCAAGAGTGCTGGAGCGGCCTTATCAGGCTCACACCATCTATCCAACTCGGGTTACACACCCTATGTGCGGTCTGGGACCCACATCCCTCTTGGATAACATGGGTACTAGTCTCTACAACATCAAGAGTGCTAGGGCGGCCTTATCAGGCTCACACCGTCTATCCAATTCGGGTTACATACCTTGTGTGCGGTCGGGGACCCACATCCCTCCTGGATAGCACCGGTACCAACCTCTACAACGTTAAGAAGTGCTGAAACCAGCCCTCCTACATCAATACCTCATAATGGTCCAAACAGGGCTACACAACCTTGTGGCGTCTAGGACCCACTTCTCCAATGTTCCTTAGAGGAAGAACTATGAACACGTCTTGAAGATTCAAACAATGAACTCTTTACGAACACCATCCTTGCCAGTAAGGCCCTAATAAGGGGAGTATAAAAGACGCCCTGACCAGGGTCGCGACTCAAAATCTCTTTAGTCTTAAGTCTCCCAATTTCTCTAAACATGAGCATACTTGGGGGGTTACTGATGGGTCATGGTTTCTTCAATCAACCTCATTTAAAAGATAACGCGTGAAAGTCATAACCCAAAATGGGGCTATGTTTTTTCGGGTGTCCAACCCCAAGTTGGGTTAGGGTACACCCACGCCCAACTCTAAGTTGGGCGCGGACACGTCCCAACTGAGTCCCACGATTAGGCCCGGGTGTGATCACGCCCAATTCTAAGTTGGGCGCGGACATATCCATACCCAGTCCCACGTTAGCCCAGACACGACCATGCCCAACTCTATGTTGGGTGTGGACGCATCCACGCCCAGTCCTATGTTGGGCCCGGGCACGACCACACCCAACTCTACGTTCCCCGCCCAGTCCCACATTGGGCCCGGACGCGACCACATCCAGTCTCATATTAGGCTCAGATATGTTCTTGCCCTATTTTCTCCTGGGCTTCGGGCGTGAATTGAGCCCAACATTCCTCAGATCGGGTGTGAAGTTAAAGGGTCACTCTACACTAAGCTCCCCATACCCTGAGCTTGAATTAATAATCATGATGCATATTAAATACGAACAAGCCGTCCATGCTTATATTAATTAGATGTGATGGTACAATTAGTAAGATAATATTATCTTACTGATACAAGATTACATCTCTACCCCTCCTACGTTGTATGAAGCAAGTCAAGTGAGGTTATATAAAAGGAAACATAAATATACAAGAGGGGGTTTGAAAACCTTATACTCCGAGACAAAACACATTCTCTGCTTCCTCTTTCTTAATTCTACATCTTCCTTCTCCTCTTCTCTATCTTCATAAAAACTCATTAATACTTCCCTTAATGTCTTTTGCTACATAAAAAATACTTGGTACTGACTTGATCTTCAGAGGGTCCCTCATCAACACCCTCAGGGAACTTTATGCAGGTATTTATTCTAGAAAGAGCTGATATTTCTCTAGAGAAAGATTTGCCAAAGGAAAAGCCTACGTGGTCTTGAAGTGGAGGTCATTGAATTCACCATAAATGATGTAAGGGAATTTATAGAAATAAATCATCCTAAAACATTTCCTGTGATTTTTATAACCTCATCAACAACCAAACCTAATTGCTATATTTCCCATAGATTGCTGTGCTTTCTGACGGACATTTCTGCTAGAAATACCCCACCATCTCAACAGCTTCTTCATAAAATATACACTAGTGTCTTAGTGTTTGGAATGGAAACATCAAGAACATGAATGAAAAGTACGATAACCGAATTGGAAATGTGAAAAAACTTACCAAAGGATTGAATTAAAAACACATAGAATTTCATCAGAAGTACTGCAAAGGAAGCAAGAAAGTTGAAAGGAAATTCAATGTAGTTTCCTGAAGGAGAATTAACCACTTCAGACACATCAACATACTCTTGTTCCACTCATTAGTGCCACCAAACCCATCTTTGCTTGATTCTAGCACATCGCTGCCCATTTTATCCCCTACCATTTCCTTCTCTTGCAAGGCACCACTAGTTGTACTTCTCTTTGTTCAAAAACACATTCTCCATAAACATGACAACGCTTTGAACCAGAGCCCCAATCCTTCCCTCCTTTGCCTGATAAACTCCGATGAAGAACACGTGGCGACACACATTGCCCAATCCCATTGCCAAATGAATTTTGTTTCGAGAACTTTCGATCTAAGAACACCTTGTCGTCAGCTCCATTTATGGCAAATTTTGCATGCAACAATTCAGTGCATCACAAAGACTCAGTGAGTCCACGTAATCAAATCTGAAAAACTCATTCCTATCATGGGTTGGAAGTTGGAACATCATCATGATCATTTTCTTGGAAATTTGATTCATCCATTGCAATAATTAATTTGCAAAGAGAGAAGTTGGACTAATGGGTGCGCACTAGGGAGAAGCAACATGGTACTTAGAAGAGTTAAATAACAAAAGAGGCTTTTGTTGTGTACTGTGGGATTTTTAACTGCAGAAATGAATTTATGGGTCAGGATAAGTTTCAGTGACACACTCTCCAACATGGCTCCAGACCTTATCAAATTCAGGGGCATGATTCTAGAATAATACTCCATATGTTATATAAAATTGGTTGCATTTATTAGTTGAGAGATCGAAATTTAAATCTTCAGAAATATAGGATACGAAGTAATCAATTAATTAAATTCCAGAA
>Ga0325402_1000580_pt1 | contig 26320 bp, 9 predicted proteins | sample PopdelMetagenome_22_FD_207212 | JGI IMG/M metagenome (GOLD analysis project Ga0325402, IMG submission 207212) | Populus deltoides microbial communities from Bellville, Georgia, United States - Xylem-PdKOR-R3 | ecosystem: Host-associated > Plants > Phyllosphere > Stem > Wood/Secondary xylem... | reverse complement strand
TATTATTATTATTATTATTATTATTATTATTAACTTGGGTTAGACATTCTTTTCCAGATCCAAGAAACTTGAGGCTGGAAAGAAGTACCTCGTTCAATGAGCTTGAGTGTGGCTAGAGTGCAAACCCAAATCCCTTGGGTCTTGCACCACGCTTGACCTAAGACTATTGGTCTTTTGTTAGGACCGAATCTCTTGGGTACTGCGTTAGGATCTAATTTTCTTGGGCTGCGTCAGGACTCAAAGCTCTTGGGTCTGGTGTTACGACTCAAAGCTCTTGACTCAAGGCCAGTGGATCTTGCATCAGGATCCAATTCTCTTGGATCTGACGTCAGAAGCCAGGGCTAAGGGGTCTTGCGCCAGGACCTAAGGTTCTTGAGTTTCTAAATATATTTATTTGTATTATAAATCTTATTATTTTTATTATAATTAAAAGTATTAATATAAAAAATATTATTATTTGTGTTATAAATATTTTTTTATTATAATTAAAAGTATTAATATTATTAATAAAATAGTTAATAAATTTGAAAAACAATTATTATCAATATCGAAAAACAAACATAGATTTGATTTGAAATGTAAAATTATTATTATTATCATTATTAAATTTTAAAAAACTATTATTACTATCGAAGAAAAATCATAATTTTTTTAAAGATTAAAAAACATAATTTTTTTGGCAAATAAGTTTAATATTATTATTAGGTTTGGCGTTGCAATCAGACTTAACGCTCTTGGGTTCGACGTTGCAGCCAGACCCAATATTTTTAGGTCTTAGATTTTAATAATATTTTTTTAAAAAATAAAAGGTGAGCTTGCGGCATAGCGCATACCACCTAATTAGTTTTCAGTAAAGTTGTTTTTTTATTTCTTCAAATCTAATACTTTACTGGGTTATCGATTCAATATTAGATAGGAATGGATGAAATACTATTTTTTTTATTAAAAAAAAGAGGTTCAAATCCTTTTACGACATAAATGTTCTATCTCAAAAATAATTTCCACATATTCATCCTGAATCTTTTTATGTATGTATTAACATACTAGCAGAAAGAGTAACCAGCTTTGTCTAGACTTCAAATAGTGTAGTTGTAAACATATTAATGTCCCACATTATTGGTTGATTGATAGAGATTCAAAATCTATTTAGAAATGAATCATGAAATGTTATGGTTTCTAAAGATGATTTTTCTTGAAATAAACAACTTGCACTAATTTCCTTTAAAAACAAATTAACACACCAAGGACTACACTTAGATTTATTGAATTTGTTGCTAAAATATCGTTATTAAACTCAAAACTCTTGGTAGATGACTAGTTTTTTTTGGGTGAAATCGAGAAGAAATATATAATAAAGAGAGAAAACCTGATCAATGTGGGCAGAGCTTTAGCTACATAGATTGTAGCCTAGGCATCAGCCTAATTAAACAAAGAAAAACAAGCAAACATAAAAACCCTACTAATAAAGCAAGCAATACAAAACCACACGAAATCAGAACTTAAGCAGACCAAGCCGAAATGCATTCGTGATTCCTATACAGATTAGCACCGGTATACCAAAAAGAATAGTTCATATTCCTTATCCAGCCTGTAGCAAAGTAAAACAAAAACCATAGGATATCTTCCCAGATTGTCTTTTTTTCCTCAAATATCAAGGTGTTTCTAGAACTCCATATAGTCCAGACAATGCTAAACATGAAGCCCCCCTAAACAGATCTTTCAAACTACAATGATTGCCCTGTAGAAGACCTAGCCATTGACATTGAAGGTCATCAAGGGTATACGACATAACCCAGCTCAGACCTCTACAGGCTACAATTTTATTCCATAGTTTCTAGACCACGGGGCAATGCATGAGGATGTGGGAGACAATTTCTGAATGCTGCTCACAAAAAGGGCACCAGTCCTTCTGAGGGCATATAATGTGTCTCTTCACCAAGAAGGCTCTTGTGCAAAGGCCTTCATTTAAGGCCAACCATAAAGTCATTTATGTTTTTGGAGGGCAAATGGATTTCCAAACATCTGTGATATAACTTGTAGAACCGGCATACCTGTTCCTTTCAACGGCAAGCATACAAGAGTTTACAGTATAGCCTTCATCCTTGCCTCATTCCCAAATCAACCTGTCTTCTTTCAATCAATGAATAACTGCAAGATTAAGATCAAATAATAATCTTTGTAACAACAGGTTCTCACTAGTTCTGAAAGGCCTTCTCCATTTCAGATTCCAGTGCCATGTATCCTCTATCCAGTATCCCATCAGACTAACAATCCCTGCTTTGGAGGAGGACAGACAAAAAAGAGCTAGATAAGAGTTAGCTAAACATAACTTGGTCAACCAAGTATCTGACAAAAAATTAACATGGTTACCATTACCCATTTTAAGCTTACAACCAGCTCGAATAAGAGAGCTATCAAGATCTGTACTGGTAATGGTAGAGTTGATTCCTCGCCAGATCCTTGAAAGTTTTTTCCTGAATTTGGGCATCCCGTTTATGAACTGAGGGCTATATTTTTCCTTAATGAAGTCTGCCCAACTAACTTTGTCATTGCTTCCCAATTTCCAAATCCACTTGAAGAGAAAAGCTTTGTTTTTTATCGATTTATTCCTTACACCTAGACTACCCCAGTCCTTTTCTTTTGCCACTGTATCTCAAGCAAGCCTATGAATTTTTCTATTATCAACACTTCCACCCCATAAAAACCGAGACTGCATGGCTGTGATCTTACGGGCTACTGTCTTTGGAATGCAGAAGATGGACATGTAATAGAGAGGAATGGCCGAGATTACACTTTTAATCAAAATTACTCTCCCCACCATCGATAATAGCCGCCCCTTCCAAGAGTTGAGCTGCCCTCTAATCCGTGAGAGAACAGGTTTTCATGTGGAAATCCTTTTGGGATTAGCACCTAGAGCGAGCCCCAAGTATTTGATTAGAAGAGTATCACATCTGCACCTGAGAACACCAGAAATCCCTTCAGCATATATCTCATTCACGCTCACACCCATCAAACTACTCTTATGGAAGTTGACATTGAGCCCTGAGCATAAACTGAACCATCGTAACATTCTCTTGGTATTTAGTAAGCATTGAAGATCAATTGGTAGGAAGAGAAGAGTGTCGTCTGCAAATTGCAAATAATGAATATATGTTATTCCTGCAGAATCCATGTCATACAAAGCACCCATTTTTAAGCTCCTGTTGATGAGAATTGAGATACCTTCAGCAGCCAAACAAAAGAGAAAAGGGGAGAGGGGATCCCCCTGTCGAAGACAACAAGATGTTGTGAATTCAGAAGTAGGGGAACCATTGATTAAAACTGATAGTCTTGCAGTCGAGACACATGCCATAATCCATTTCCTCCATCGAGCACCAAATTTCATATAGCCCATAACATCATTAAGATAAGACTAGAACACAGTGTCAAAAAGTTTTTTGAAATCAAGTTTAAGAAGGAAACCTTGACAGCTCCGAGATTTCATGGAATCCAGCATTTTATTGGCAACAAGGACTGAGTCCAGGATGTTTTTGCCAGCAATGAAAGCTGATTGGGAGGGACTAACCATACTCTGCATAACTTCTTTTAGTCTAGTGGCGAGAATCTTAGCAATAATCTTATATAAACCATTTAATAAACTAATAGGTCTATAATCATTAAAATAGGAACTGCCAATAACTTTTGGAATTAAAGCAATATAACTGGTATTAAGACCTTTAGGAAGGTGACCTCTCCTAAAAAATTCAAGAACCATTGTGAATAGGTTGTGTTTCATTAACTCCTTGAGCTTCTTATAAAAATTAAAGTTGAAACCATCAGGTCCTGGGCCTTGGAGCTTTCACTGCTAAAGATGGCCAAGTGAACCTCTTCTATGGTAACATCTTTTTCAAGCTATGCAGCCTGGTTCTCACTTAGCTTTTTAAAGTCTGCATTACCCATCGTGGGTCTTGGAGTCAGAGATTCAGAGTAGATGTTTAAGAAGTATGCTTTGGCTCATTCTTTGATTTTAGTTGGACTGGAGAGAATCTTCCCGTTGTATATAAGCTGACGAATATAGTTTTTGCATCCCCTGACTTTTGCTGAGATATGGAAGAACCGAGTGTTTCTGTCCCCCAGCTTGAGCCAAGACTGTCTAGCTTTTTGTCTCCATATTGATTCAACATATTTGCAGAGTTTTCATTGCTTACCCTTAAGCTCATATAGAATTTTTTGTTCAAAGTCAGACAGCTTACCACTTTCAGCCCGATCCTCGAAGAGTCAAATAGAAGACTGGATATTCTGCAGAGCCCAATCCTAATTTCTAAACTCAGTTTTATTCCACTAGCCTAACTTCAGTTTCAGAACATTGATTCATCTGATCACCTGAAAGTCATCAGGGATATCATGCATAATTTCCTTCCAGAAGACCTTAAGAATGCTATGGAAAGATGGGGCCATAAGCCAGCAGTCTAGACATTTGAAAGGCTTTCATCCCCAGTTAACTTGTTCTTTCCCAACAAGCAAAAGGTAATGATTCGAGAGACCATGATCCAATCTAATCAGTTTCAAAGAACTAAAATGAGATAGGCATTGTGTGCGAGCAAAGGCTCTATCTAGCTTACTCATAGAGCCACCTCTAAACCAGGTAAACTGATGATTCACTAGCGGGTATTCAACCAATTCACAACCATCAATGAAAGCTTGGAATTCTGAAGCCCTTTTCCAATCTAGCAGACCACTGCTCTTATCTGCCTTAGATAAAGTCTCATTAAAATCACCTATTAAAAACCAAGGATAATCTGAAAAAGCATGTCTAAGCTCAGTAAGCTCCATCCAGGAGTCTGCTCTTTCAGATCTAGAGCCAACTCCATAATACCTAGTGATCACACAATCAAAACCATCATCAACAAAGGAGCCACATGAGCTAATCCAGCTCCTTGCAAATTCAGTTGAATCCACCCTGAAGAGATCATCATCCCACATGGCTAACAACCCACCTGATCTACCCTAAGCCTCTATGCATAGAACCATTTAATATTCTGACCATGCCACAGACTAGAGACTATAGAGTCTGAGCATAAAAGTTTTGATTCAATAATAAAACATACAATAACATTATAATCCTTAATGTACTTGCTGATGGCCTTTCTTGTAGAACTAAATCCCAAACCACACACATTCCAGCTAAGAATCATAAAAAGTAGCATAAAACCATGCATAGATGCATAAAAACCTACTGGATATACCTGTCCAAATGGTCTTGTTCAGCATCGATGGCCTCTTAGATCGTGACTTCAATACTCTCACCATTTGTTTTAAAGTCAATACCTAATTTCTCACCAATTTCTTTCATAGCCCCAATCTCATCACAAGCTACAGAGAGGTTTGATGGGGGCTGAGATAGTTGTAGTCTTTGGTTGACAACTCTAAAGCAGGAATCAATTGAGTCTTCATTTTCAGCAGTACTATTTGAATCAGTTGAAATTTCTGCCATCTTGTGACCCTCATGACATTTAATAGCATCAAGTTGTTTACCATTCCTGAGAGTCATGTTGTGGACTAGGTTCATTTTAGGCTAACTCTGTTGATCTTCTTCCATGACAGTCATGTTATCTGGCTCTTTTCCCTTATCATTATGTGGAATATTAGAGATCATAGGGGTAGATATCTTTTATTTCCCACTTGCAGTCAAGTCTTGAATCATGTAACCGTCCAGGATTTCCAGGAAGTAAACCTGAGCTTCATAGCCATGTGCATCCCTTTCTTTCTTTGTCCTACATCTGTTAAAACTCTGCTTCATAATCACTTCAGTGACATATTCTAGGTCCGTAAAAGTGGAGTTCTTATTTGCAACCATATCTGGTTGCTCATTTGTAGCCATTATCTCGAGATCACTTGGTGATAAGGTATAGTCTAGGTCTGAATCAGACTCTGGAGCATACCCAAGGGAATAAATGAGCGAAACCAAATCTGTGCAGGCCTCATATTTAATCTTTGAGATGTTGATTTCCACTTGTTCCTTATCAATCGTGAGATTTACTATTCCATTAATAGAAATAGAGGGTGACTTGCCTACCAAAATTGTTAACCCTGATATATTTCCTTGACTAACAGAAGTCAAATCATACCCAAGAACCTTACAGTCTCCCCCCATTAGACGTTTAATGCATTCCATATTCCAAGTCTTCAAAATATTGTTCCAAAAAATCCTTCTCTTCATCTGCCGCAAACTGCATATCTTGTTGTGTTTTGAAGGTGAGGATTGCTTTAGATGCCCCTAGAAACTGAAAGCCTTCCATATTGTGCAAAGTCATCAGCATCTTGTTTTTAATCTTAGCATAATCTGTACCTCTTAAAAAAAACCCAACCAGACTACAACTTAGCCATTCACGATCTTCCTCACTTGTTTGGTATATGATATTCCTGACTGGTTTCTCTTTTACCACCACTATATAGGAATGCTCATCCCTTTACTTTATTGGAACTTTTATTTGAGGTGAAAAAGTTGGCACAGGTAATGGCTTTTGCTTTACAACATGGCGTTGGTACTTTGCAATGTTAACACAAAGTTTGTAGGAAGAGAACCATATCTTGTTAAGCTTCTCTGTGATATCTGCTTCAGGGTTGCAGAGAGATAGAAAGCCAAACCTTTTCCCATATTTGTTAAGCCTTTTTGAGATAAAAAGCTTTGTGATTGTTCCATATCTTTGAAATTCGTTCCTAAGCTCTATGAAGGTGAGCCATGTGGGAAAACATTCAAAATAAAAGGTTTGCACTACTGGATGATCAAAATTTTTATGTGGAAACCCCTGAGTAGGCAGAAAAAAACTCTAATGAGAAGGAACTATCGTTTGATGCAGAGGGAAGGTTTGGGAGGATGATGGAGGGGCATTTTTGTATTGGATAAGTGGGTTTGATGTTTGGGTATGCTCTCCCGAAATCGGTCCTTTAAGGGTGGGGCTCGGTGTAAGTGTTTCCATTGGTGATGATGTGGGATCATTGAGGCAAAAAAGAGGTGGCGGCGTAGATTTTGTGGGGAAGTGAGCTTTGGTTGGAGTAGGGTTGGTGTGGACAGGAGAGAGGGGGAAGGAGAGAGGGAGAGCATTGTCTTGTATTCTTTCTTGGTAAATGACTAGTGACCTAAGAAAATGAAAGAATCGGCTATCTTTTTCATATGATCTCCTCTTATTTTATAAATATTATAGACCGATTAATTATTTATTTATTTTTTATATTTTTTCTAGATTATTTATTTTATTTTTTATTCATTTAACTATTTCTAATTAGTAACTAGAGTAAAAATATATTTAATTTCTATTAGTTAGAAATAGATTTTTTTTTTCAATTGTAAATTTCTTATTAAGAACAATACTAATGTTTGAGTCCATTTGTGAATTATTTTGCTAAATTTGAGATATTCTATATTCAATAAATACTTATTATGATTTTATATGAATAATGTAAATTTATATAATCTCAACAAACTCTAGAACTAGTTTGATGACACTTGAGGTGAAATCCTAGACAAATTATTATGTAGAAAATGATTTAGGCATTCTTTGAATTAATTGAAACTTTCAAGCTTATCTAATTCTCATCTTTGTCCCTAACCACCCTTTCAAGTTTTATTGAATTATAATTTGGCCTTATAATTTCTTTTAATATCATATTCCCTATTCTATTCGAGCATAGGCATTGATTTCCTAACCTTTTAAGAGAATTAAGTTCTTACAATTTTATTTGTAGAAAAGTATGTAAGGTGAGAGAGGTAGAAATTCTACAAGTAAATTTTATTATAAGCTGTGGTATTAAAGCAATAAGTTTGGGATTGTATAAAGTTAACAAGGTGTCGGGAACTTATTTTATTTCTAATTTTATTTAAAAAAATAAAGAAAAAAAAATCAAAAATGAAAAAAAATTGTGATAAATGGTTTATATTACATGATGTCAATTTTTTTATAGGAGAGAGAAAGATGAGTGTGGAGTTGAAAATAGTTTAATAAAGGATGTCAAGACTAATGATGGAAGGAGTCTTCCAATTTGTTAATGTTGAAGATTTTTATTTTGTTTGAGCTTGGATCTTTGAAAGCATAAGATATGTTTTTAAAGATTGAAAGGATGGAGAATGCTCTATTCCTGTTAAAAATTTAGTTATCTTGCTTTGTTTGAATCTTATGTTTTCTTTGTATCCTTTACCTTAGCTTTACATTACAAGCCTAATAAAGATGTATTGATCATTAGTAATATCTTTTTTTCTACATTATTAAAGAGTGATTTGTAAAGCAAGTGATATGGTTCAACCTTATGATACGACACAGGCAAGGTCAGATTTAGATTTTGGCGTAAAAGTTTCTACTGTCCAGTTTTACACAATTTAGCATAACTCCAAATCCAACAGTTGGATCGAGCTGAAACTTTATCAAAACATTCCAGAGGTATTTGTATATATTGGGGTAAATTTTCAGGTGAATTGGATTCCAAAGGACTTCCGATATAGGTCAGAACATGTTGTATGACTTTTGTTATTTACTTCTTTTTAGCATGTGGACTTTCTATTTGGAAATGATTCGTTTTCTAAAAGGATGTGACAACTTGTTTTGGAAATTTTCTAGTTTCACAAGAATCTTTAATAAGCTGAAACATAATTTTCAAGAGTGAAAATGATTCATTAATGTTTCATAATCTTTTTCTTATAAGGATTCCTTATTCATCCTTGCTACACAAGGAAAGAAGTGCTGATGCTATTTAATGATAGATTAGTTTTTTTTTTTTTTTTTATGTTTGGGCTTAATTAAAACTTTGTTTTGAGTTAGGATCCCAAGCTTGTTTAGATCAAGTTATGGGCTTTTCAGTTTAGGCTTTTTGGGTCAGTTTTGAGTGGACTTCATATAAGTCCACATAAGGGGTTCATTAGGGTTAATTTTTCAAGAACTATTTAAATTCATGTAACCAAAATTTCGGCAGCCATTGATGAATATTACTTCTAAATTTTTTGGTTTTAACGTGTAAGAGTGAATCTTGTATTCTCCAGTTCTTAAACGAACTGAATCTGACTTATCAAAGATTAACTGGTTTCGTGGTGTCATTGTACTTCATTCCAATAGTGTTGGTGCCTTGGGGCAGGTTTTCATTGTGACACACTCTTATTTGACCTATTTCAGCTTTCCAGGATAAGATCTCAATCCTGATTCTGGGTTGCGTGACCACGTGATCACGAGGTTCGCATTAGTAAGCCTATAGAGTTTGAAATATGAATTTCAAAACTAGAAATCCATTTCAAATTTACCTGTTTACATAAAAATCATTCGGGAAGCTAATAATGAAGTGAGAATGGTAGGTATACATGAATTGTAGGATTGATAATTAGGTGAAATTGAGTTTTGATTTAACTTTTGGACTTTTGTGATATTGAATGATTCATTTGAACTATAAATCTTAGCCAATCTTTGAAGCAACATATTTTATGAATTAAACCAATTCATCTTTTTAGTTGTTTTTTTTTTTTTACCTTGTTTGACAACAAACAATAAGTTTCGTGGTACATGATACAATTGATTTTTATATGATTTTTACCTACTCTTAATTTTAATTTTATGTTACTTTAACTTCAATAAATCTATTTTATAAAACTTTTATTCAAATATAAAAATAAATAAATTCATAGAATCATGAGATTTGTAATGAAAAGTCAATATTCAATCTTTGAATTCTAGCTAAACATTAGCTTTCATTGGATTGAGGCTCATGGTATTAAGAAAGCCCATTAAGAGGTCTAGTTGATTTGTTTAAATGATTTGAAAAAAACAAGAAGGAAAGTGACCTTTCTTATTGTAGGAATAAGAAAATTTCCTTGAAATTTTAGAAGTATGTCTTGGTAAATCAAGCATAACGATCTCTATAGATATCCATTTTAAGAGATGGTGTAAAAAAGAATTAAGAGAGAGATCTGCAACTTGTATAATTATAACTTTGTCATAATATGTAAACGCCCGTGTAAATATAGGACTGAAGATAATAAGACCTAAATGTGAAATGGAAACTTGGGATGAAAAGAAATGGATAAATGACATAAATATTAAAATATATTATGTTTAGTGGAGGGGATGATATCCAAAAAAAATTTAAAACTATTGATGAAGTTGAAAAGAGAATTATAAATTTTAAGTTCAAAATTTGTAAAAATTCTTAACATCGGTGAAATCGATAACGAGCTTCGATGGATAAAAGAATAAAACAACGAGAAAATGATCCCACGAAATTAGTGTGGTAATAAAGAATAAACTACAAGAAAGTATAATACAAAGAAAAAGGCAAGAGATGGTACATGCACTGTTAAAAATCAGTAATATTACTGTGAAACGATAATAAGCTTGATAAAGAAATAAAAGTGTAAAATATATGATAAATATATTTTGAAATAATAAAATAGTCTTGAGGGTTTATTGGAATAATTTATATGATTTATACAAGAATGTAATAAGAGAATTCAAATTTTTGATGAAAAATCACAATTTGATTTGTTTTATGCTAACATGTAGAACTCTCAATCGATTAAAGTTCAAGAAGGACTCGCAATTTACATAGCAACCGGGTAATTTATGTAAAAAATACAGTAAAAAGTAAATGAGTGGAAAAATTGAAATTAGCATAGAACCAGCCTATAAACCAAACTAACCCCTATGTAGATTTCAGGTGCTTTTGTAATGGCTAATTTTAAAGTTGAAAACGATAGAATTAGGTGTTTCTTTCTTCATAAAAGTTGTATCTTTATGTCTTAGCTTCCTAAAAAAAAAGGAAAATGGAAAGAAAAGAATTGTAAAGTGACTTTAAAATGGAATAAGGTTGTCAAATATTATAAGAGGCTCATGATATTAGTTGATGTTGATATTAGAATTTGATTTAGTTAGTGAATCACGAGGGTGGTGAATCATAGAAATAGGTATTCTGATATTAAGGATGGATGGTTGACCCCATATGATCGAGGAGGATTTAAAATTTAATTCAAAAGAATTAATTAGAAAAAGAAATTGAAACTACTATGAAATGACTTATTCGTTCCTTGAAAAATAAAAAGAATGTAGAGGGGTATGAGAATAAACATATTAGGAGATTAGAACAAAATATGGGTGGGAAATCTCACAATGTGAGAGGATTTTACTTGGTAGTTGGGTAATAGAGAATATAAATTAAGTTAGTAACATGACCTTAGAGAGATGAGGGTGAATTAAGTAACCACATTGATAACATAAATTTTAATCAGGTATGAACTAAATTTGAAAGTTATTTTGGCAGCCTTTTAGGGTGGTATCGATGACTGTGTGATGGCCATTCTATGATGGTGTAAAAACTATTTTCTATAATAATATTAAGTGTAATATGGGTTTGAATAAGCAATATGTCCATGTAAGAAAGAAAATTATTTTGGTGGTGCAACAAATGAATTTTAGGGTTGTCTTTAAGACAACACAATGATATGATTCAAAAGCTATTTGTTAGTGTAATGTGTAGAAATTTAGAGTTGATTTTAGAATAGCATTGGGATATGAAAAAAGTTGTTTTGTTAGTGTAATGGGGAGAAAAGGATGGTCATTATGTGACAACAATTATGATGTGTTTTAGGAGTTGTTTAGGCAACATAAGATATGAAGTTAACAATTATTTTAGAACAATAATAGAGAATAAAACAAAGGCTGATATGATTTACATCTAAGTTATACATTGGATTATTATAATAAATTAGGGATCTGTCAAGATAGTTCTAAAGTATTGATTTAAATTGTCTGAGAATTGTAGGACCACGCACTCAATTTGATATAAACTAATAAAAATCATGACACTTAGATTGATAAAGGTAAGTAATGGAATAGAAAGATGGATTCACCTTTGAGAGTGATAATTGGAGTATACATATTTATAAGGAATGTTAGAATTGAATTGTTTGCAAGATCAATGATTGAATTGATTAATCAATAAGTTTAACTATGGAAATGATTGATTAAAAATATAGGAAATCAAAGAATTCTTGATTTTGTGCTAAATATCTTTTAATGACAGTGATGATAATTGGATATATTACAATATTATTTGTTTGTTTAAGGTTTAGCTCCGATGCGTCAAAAGTAATAGCTCGATGCTATAATTTTTTTCTTTTTAGCAATAAGTAATGATTATGAACATTAAGACATCTTATATGTTTTGGGTCTATAAATAAGTTGATTATGAATTTATAACATGTGATCTAAATGATTTTATCTTCTTATTAAAGTTATTAATGTTTATGATTTCATTGAGGTTTGGACGTTGTTTCAATTATTTGATTTGCAATTGTCTTTAATGTTATAAAAGGGAATGTCATATTTAGAAAGAAGATATGGAATTGTTGTTAAAATAATGATGCAATATGATTCAAGATGATTGGATTTAAAATTTGGAAAATCATTTTAGAAGTGTAGGTGTTTGACAATAACTTGGGATGTTTTGGATATAGACGAAACTCTGTTGAAATTTCGGTAGTGTTTATATGAATGCTTCAAAATATTTACGTAAAAAAAATACATTGGTTGTCAATGGACCATGACTTATTATTATGCATTAACCTAATCTAAAAATAAAGGATGTTACACAATAAATCTCTTTGAAGAAGAAAACAAGGCTAAAAGTAAGGGGTTAAAATCTATTAGTTTTGGAAACAAAATTAGGAACAAATAAAAGGAGATTTTAGACCAAAAAAAAGAGAAGAGATCAAGGAAGAGACAACAACCAGAGTTTATAAAAGGAGGTTTTCTTTACCATTTTAAAAGAGGATAAACGAGAAAAAATGAACCAGATGGAACCACACGATGCAGTAGAGTTCTTCTTCAACTGATTCCAAGCAAAAAGGTTTTATTCTTCTTCTTAATTTTATTTTGATGTGTTTTAATAAGAAAAGGATTTATTTCAAATTCATTATTAACTAATTTTTATTTTTCTTGCTCTATGATGTAGTCTAGTTTTGATCATATAATTTAAATTTCAAGCTATTTTATTTCTATTTTTTTATGTTGATGTTTATCCTTGATCTTATTGCTTAAATTTGTAGGAAATTATTGTTTAATCTATTGAACCATAATAAGATTGACAGATGATTTATAATTAAAGGCTTTTAGGATTAAACACCATCAATTGAGCAATAGATAGAGATACTTTATAGCGATTAATGTGATTTTTTATTAAGAAAAATATAAAAAACTTAATGAATCTTCAAATAACTTAATTTACATAGATATATGTTAAATTATTAGTAGGAGATTTTTTTAATATTATTCGAGAGAAAACATTGAATAATTAAGGAATGTTTTCTTATCATCAACGTGAATATTTGAAATTTTATAGAAGAATTAATAAATAGTGTGGGATTACCTACGTGAAGTCAAAATCTCTAAAATTATTTTTATTATCTTTATAACTTTCAGTTTTTTCTTTGTTCTTTTAATTTGTTCTTGTTAAACACTTTAGTTAAATTTAAGTGGTAAATTCTATAAAAATAAATTTAGTCCTATATCTAAATAGAAAATAATTTGGTAAATTTCGATACTTAATAGTATAATTAGTCCTTATAAGTTTGACACTCTTTTCTTCAAAAACTTTACTACATGTTGCAATTTTGTTCACTTGCAAATATTTTTATCTTTCTTAAGCATTTTTTTTTGTGCTTGTTTAATTATTTTAACTCCTTGGTGATGTTATTCCTTTGATTTCTTTTTATAAAATCAACAAAAAGAAAAACAAAATATGCTAAATAGTGTTAAACTCAAAGTTTATTATTAACAAAAATCCATAATTATTTAAATCTTTATGGTTTTATCTAATACAATACTAACAAGATTTTACATTTTATAATTTTGATTCAGAAATTTAAACATGTCACAATAAAAGGGTAGCTCTTTATCCATGTGAACACAAAAAAGTAAGCTTTATTCAAGTATCTCATCAACTCTTTACTTTAGTACTAGATAAGACTTTAACACCATAATACTAAATAAAAAGGTTAGTGACAAGGATATTGATACTAAAAAAAAAGAGTTTTGAGTAAGAGCATTTTTTAAATAAATATATTGATATGAATGTTAAGTGGAATGTAAATATTGTTCCAAGATGCTTGGTGGAAAAACCACGCCATCATAAAAAAAATCATTTTTTATAAAATCTAGAACAAGTCATTTGTGAAATCATTGTAAGTATTATAAGAGATGAAAATATCATGATGTACAACAAAGAATGTTAGATAAAAAAGGTTCTTATAAAGTGAGAGAGTAAACAATTTGTTACATACACTTTTTAAACAAGAGAGTTCTAGGAAAGTGCTTGCAATTGTCATCGATAGTTGAGCATGTTAGATTTTAGAAATGCTCAAATTTCCTTCAGCTTTAGTTTAAGGTTATATGCCAAAATACCAAAAAAAATGAAATTTTGAAAGTTTATAATTATAAGAAATAAAGAACAATGAATAAGTTAGAGAGAAATGTTGATAGAGTGGCAATTACAATGACATGTGGACTTCTAAGAATCATAAGATGAGTTTTATAGCTATTATCATGTAATTTATTTGTTATGAGTGGAAATCACAAAGCTATATACTAAGGTGAACTTTACTTAATAGATGTTGTCATTAGCTTATATATATATATATATATATATATATATATATATTATCATGTTTTAACTTAGATTTATTTATGTACCATGCCCACACACAAAAAAATATTGGCTGGAGTTTTGATTTATCCTTTGATGGATTAGAATATTGACGCTAAATTGGCAACAATTGCATTGGATAATTGCACAACTAATAATACCTTGATACTTGAGTTGAATGATAAATTACAAGTTTATTATTTCGTATTAAATGGTGATTTGATTCATGTACGTTGTTGAGCTCATATTTTAAATATAATAGTTAAAGATGAGATAAAAGTATTTAAGAGTGGGATTAAAAAGATTAGGGAGAGTATATATTATTAGACAACTTCACCAAAAAGAGATACAAAGTTTGAGAAAATAACTTGTTATGTATGTATTTCTATAACCAAAAAGTTGAGTCTTGATTGCCCAATGAGGTAGAATTTAAAATATTTGATGTTTAAGATTACTTTGATTCACAAAGATATATTAGTCCAACTTAAACAACAAGATTTTAAATATAGAAGTCTCCTAAGTGATTCTAATTAAGAGTTTTCAAGTGTAATTTATGATAGGTTGAAGAGGTCACTAAATTTGTTTCTAAGATAAAGTATTCTATAACTAATATGTACTTTTCAAAAATTTGTATGATTATATTGGAATTGTAAAACTGAGTTTCTTATCTGATTTCAGTATTATATAAAATAGTAGTGGATATATTAAAATATTTTGATAAGCATTGGGTGTAATTTGTTGTATTATGAGAGTTGAAGTTGTGCTTAATCCACAATATAAAATGACTCTGATTGAATTTTATTGTTGCAGAATATATAGGAGTGATAATATAAATCACTTTTAGAAGATTCATTGCTTTTGTTATGTTGTTGTGTATTTTTTTTGCTTTGAATTAAAATAGAGGTAGTCTTCAATCATTTATGTTTAATCATTTGGGTGTTACCTTAATTGGTTAAACTTACACTTCATTGGTTGAATTTGATAACTATGTGTTACAAATTAATAGAACAAAAATTTCACATGCTAAGACTGAATTGGGTCATTATTTAGATGAGGAAGTTTTGCATACAAAAAATAACTTTCATATTTTATCATGGTTAAGGGTTTAAGGTGGAAAACATCCAATCTTGCAATCAATTGCTAGAAACTTATTAGCTATTCTTGTATCTATTATTGGTTAAGAGCCTACTCTTAGTACTGGTGGTATGGTGAGTTTGCATCATTGTGGACTCCATTCAAAATCTATAAAAGCATTTATATATGTTTAAAATTTGTTATTGGCTATTGAAAATAAAGGTAAATTATAAATATTTATATTATATTATGTTTTTATATATATATATATATATTAACAATTTATTGAAGCAAAACCCTAAATTTTATTGTATTTGTATTGATTTTAGAAGGGATAGCACTATATTTGAATAATTATGACACCATATTTTGTGTTATTGATAGTGGTGAAAGTGGTATGAAAATTATATTATAAAAACATATGAATTATGTTTAGGGAAAAGAACTTGAGTATTGGTTATTAACTTTTTATTTATGTAAATTATTATATCGTGACATAACTCATTTGATATTTGAAAGAAAACTCAAACTCCTATGGATGTTATATGAGGATTTGATTTCAATGGAATTATAGTTGAACTTGTAATTATAAATAGATAATTTCAAGTTTTGGGATGAATGTTTTTTAACCTAGCAAGGATTGATGATAAGATATTAAGATTTTATTTTCTTATTGGGATGAATGAATGGTCTATATTTGCATCATTGTGAACACGTAATGGGTACGTGAATAGATTGTTGAACTCAATTGGATCATATTTGGGTATTCAAGATTCATACCTGTTAGGTTTTGGATCATTTATGGATAGTAGTTTTGAATTTGAGTTCAAGTATGAATAGTATAAAAACCGGACCTATATGTACTCATTATCATTCCCAATCAGGATCCATTATACGAACTTCTATGGTGATTGGTTTAACCAACCATGCTTCATCTCCAAATATTTATGTGATCATCGTGTTAACGATCATTCCATGTATTATGCAATGAAATTCCTGTTTAACACGAAATTAAATTAATAAAAGTTGTGTTCTATCCTTTTGTTTTGTTGGTGGAAAAACTTAAGCAATTGTACAACTTTATCTTTCTAATAAATAACACTACTGATGATTATCTTGTTTAGGCCCTGTTTAGCATTGTAGTTCAATAGTGCTTTTGAAAATATTTAAAAAACATTTTAGTTTTAAAATATTTTTATGTGTTTTTAGATCGTTTTGATATTCTGATATCAAGAATGAATTTTAAAAAATAAAAAAAAGTATTTTGATACATTTAAAAAAACACACTTTAAAAAATAATATTTATTACACTCTTAAATAGATGTACATATCGAGTAGACATATAATTATACTGGGTTAATAATACAATTGTAGCCCTTGAATTTGAGCAGCCATGATTAAAACTAACAAGCCTTCTCATGCGCATGCTCTCGCAACTACGTATGCATCAACACTTAATTGTGTGTAAAATAAGTCTTTAGTGATCTGGATCCTTATATGAGTGCATTTCTTTGTTAAGAATGAAAAAAAAAATGAGTTGATTTTCTTTGATGAAATATTTATATTTATAAGGGTTATTAATTATGTTTGCTGCTACTAGAAATATCAAATTTTACAAAATGAAATTTTTAATATGTTGGCATGAAAATATATTAACATCATATATCATCAACCATTTTGTTCACAACTATAAAAACCGTGGCTAACAGTTAAATGTCGGAACAAAATCTTCAGCTCTCCCACACATACCCTAAGTGGGGTCCGTCCATTCACTTTGCTAGCTAGCAAAAAAAAAACATTCAATCTACTGTGCTTCCATCAAAGTCCATGATCAAAGCCAGCACTTTGATGACCGTATCTTGGGTTTCACTCTAAAATATGGCATGCTGTTACTTTAGACTGCGCAATCAGTTGCCTGTAACACGCGCACTTTAATTTTTAAGTGATTCGTCGGCGGTACTGTGAAGACAATTTTTGTTTGAAAATATATTTAAATAATGTTAAAAAAAAATCTCAAGAATTTCAGAAACACGCAGACAAGTTCTGAGTCTTTGAATGGGGGGGTTGGATGTGACTAGTGAATGGATTGAAGTTCGAGGGACTGCTTGCTGGTCATGGTGAATGCTAGAAGCCATAGGCACGGACAAGACCAAACCCAGCAAAGATTCTGTTCCTTCAAAATAAGAACCTACCTTCGCAATGGAATATTGGATTTCTTTCTTGGCTTTTGTGTCTCTACTCGTATTTTTGTTTCTTCAGCTTTATGGCAAAGCAAACCTCGAGTGAATACGTACGGCAAACTAATTTTCTTTTGTTATAATTAAAAAAGAAGCAAAAACTGAATATGATTGATCTTGTTATAATCCTAGCTTGTTGATTGATTGGATTTGAAAGGTTTCTTAAATGGTAATGGGCAGGGTGATTAGCGATTAATTAGTCTGGCTGTTAGGAATATGATTTCTCGGTTGGGAAAAACTAGATTAATTAATGATTGATCTTGTGCATAAATCCACAGCAAGAGAATATAAGCTGAGATTTGATCTCATATTGGAAAAGCCAAGATTCATGTAGCAGATGATTTCTTTCTTGCAAATAGAGAAGCCATAGATGGTAAAACACAAAAGTAAATTCCAACTATGTCTCCTTTAACAATTTTCAGAGACAGAAAGTTACGAATCAAATCAAGCACCGTTTCAAAATAAATTATGCAACCGCTAGCTACCCTCTGTCCGCAATGGTCCAAGTCATGTCGTTCTCAAAGATCCAGTGGCAAACCTCAATTTTCCCAGGGCTGGACCCTAGGGCAACAAAGGCTCCATGTTCTGGACCCCAAGCTGATGTGTCAACATGACAAATGGCAACACCAACGTTGATCTTTTCTTTGCTCTCAACATCAACAATGTCTGCCTCGTAAACCCTAACTCTGGGTACCGAATGACAGTAATACAGTAAATACGGGTACAAGCTTTGGTGACAGGACACTGATTTGGTCACTTGTCCGCCGTTGATCCCTTCAACCGATCCGATCATCACTCTTTTCTTTGATCCATTAACATTCTCGGTGGTCCTGACCGTCACGTTGGGGCCCAAGACCGAAACTGCAAAGTCGATCATGTCCTCGACAGAACCAACGCATCGCTTGGTCTCACCGTGGCTTGGTACTCTCTCGCACTCGGCCAGTGCGTTGATAAGCACGCGCGTCATGGTTGAGTTATCTGACGCATGGAAAAGGTCCTTGAGCTTGGCCAAATTTGTGGTTGAGAATGGTAATTTTGAAACAATTGACCTGGGTAAAAATGACCTCTCTGGCATTTTGTCCGTAATGTCGGGCATTACCATGACATTCCCCTGCTTCAGCATGGATTCCCTGAAAAACTTCCCTGGTTCCACCCATCTCTTCTTTACAGAAACGCCATTTTCACTCGGCATACTACTTGTGTTACTGTAACCAGCAAATGTAACACCCTTATCTTTATAAACCACGAATGATCGATCAAGGCTATAACTTTTGAACCCAATGGTGGTCATACCCTTTGAACCTTTGCCATAATCTATGAATGAATCATTTCCAGGGTTAAATGATTTTCCATAATTTGCGAAGCTCACTTTCCCTGAATTTGAATCCTTGGCATAAGATTGAAATGAATCCTGACCAACATTGGCTCCGTTCCTGTAGCTTGAGAAGCGATCAATAGCAGAGTTTGCACCACTTCCATAACTCTTGAAGTTATTATGTGGGTTGTTACCTGAGTTTCCATAACTAGTGAAAGAGTCATTTGCTGCATTACCTAATTCACCATAGCCAGTAAATTTAGATTCAATACCGTTTGAATCTCGACTATAGGATACGAACTCAGATGGAACCCCATTTCCTTTCTTGCCATAGCTATTGAATCCTTGAGCACCTACATTCGTTTCATCACTGTAGCTTGAAAAGGAGAGCTTATGGTCATTTCCATCTGAGGCATAAGTAGTGAATCGAAGACCAGGCACATTGACTCGGTTATCATAGTTCTTGAACGTGCCAGAACCACCAGTGGCAGCAGAGCCATAGTTGCCAAATGTTGCATTGGCGACATTTCCATCGTTACCATAGTTTGTGAATGTCTCACTATGGCCTGTAGATTCACGGCTGTATCTTATGAAAGAGTCGGCAACCGAGTTCAACCCGTTGGAGTAGTTCTTAAATGAGTCGACCCCGCTGAGTCTTGATCCACCATAGTTCGCAAAGCGCTTGTTGGAGTAAAGTGCAAAGTTGGAATCTTGGTCATGATTGCGTAAACTTTGTTTTGTGTCAAAGAAGCAAAATAAGTTGGCTAAAGAGCAGAATGAGTCAAGGTGCAAGGAAAGAGAGTTTTGAGTGGCAAGTTTAGTGAGGATCGCTGAGTCTATGGCACTGAGTGGAGAAGCTTTGGAGAGGAGAAACAGTGGTTTAGGTAGGCTGTTCGAGATATGTTTGTTCCAATAACGGATCAAAGATGCTCTTGGGGAAAAAGGGTTAAGAAGTGGGGTTGATAAGTTTTGTTTATGTAGGCTACTTGTAGTTGTAGCGGCGAAAGAAACCTGCATTTTTAAATCACGAAACAATAATGCGTTAAAATATGTAATTGTACATGCATTAATTATAAAGAGAAGAGAACGAAGAGATCAGGAGGGTTAATATACCTTGCAAGATGAGAATGATAAGAAGAGAATTACGAAGAGAACACTCATGCCAGCCATGACTTCTCTGCCCATTTCGTTAACTGTGTGTGTCTCTCTTGGCAGCTCCTTATGCAGTAGATATCCAAGGAAATATGTGTTATATAAGAGGGAAAAAAGGCACTTCTATGTGTGTCTTGTATAGTAGAGCTAGATGCTTTCTTCTCAGCCAAGTTATGCCTTAAAAAGGTGGGCGTGTATGTAATTCACTTAAGTAGCAAACCTGTGTGGCCAACGGGCCTGTTCTACTCATTGCTGTAATAAGTGGAAAGGGAACATGCTTCGCAAGCACTGAAAGAAAGAGTACTAAATGATAATCCCCTAAGTTTGATAATTTGTACGCATAATCATATTAGGGTTATGCACTAAGATTCTTTCGATTACTTGAATTATTATAATATTACAAAGAATACAATTTATTACTATCCATAGACTCTGTTTGATACTCTGAAGAACTAACTTGTAAAATAAAGAAACAGAGCCGCTCAAGTGCTAACCCAACCCGACAACCATAAAAATTTCTGTGAAGATAAGGCAGGCATGCTCTTGCATGCCTTGATCCAATATATATATATATATATATATATATATATATGCATGCTTGCTGGTTGGTAACTGGTGGAGAAAGTGGGATCCTATCTCAGTGGATGACAACGTGAAGACTGAGGAAAACAAGGATCAAAGCCGGGGCAGTTGTATGTGTTTAAGAAAAAAACAACACCAATTTCGAAATGTAAATCAAGTTCTGAATTAGTTTCAGAGAGCACTCAAGAGTCACGACAAAAGGTGTGGCTAATTCGATTCCAATTGAAGAAACCTTTGTGCTCGAAGATTTCACAAGCTAGATTAAGGAAGAAATTTACTACCTCAAGATCAAGGGCAGAGTCTAAGATTTCCCTCTTGGTTTCATCACCAAAAGATAATTTACTCGTGATATATACTTCCTATTTATCAAAGGTAAATTTTCTATACTTTTTACAAACCAAAACTTATTTTTTTGAAAATTTATTAGGTGATGAATAATTGATCATGCAGGTGGTTGTTCTATATGATTTTATGACACTACTAGAAAATCGATAAATATAAAGAAAAATACCGAGGGAATATTTTCGTCAGTAAATTACCGACGGATTTTATCAACAGAAATATTCTCTCGGTATTTTCGTTTGTATTTATCAATTTTCTGGTAATATTCCCTCGGTATTTATCTATTTACCGAGAAAATTACAGTGGAAAAAAAATAATTAAAACAAAGCAAAAAAAAACGATGATGTGCCATTTTTACCAACAAAATTACCGACGGAATTTATTCCTTCGGTAAATTCATTGGTAAACTGTGAACATTGTTCATTATGTCAATTACAAAGGGGATCACCAACGACAAATTCCGTTGGTATTTTTCAGAGAGCTCTGAAACTGTTCACTTTCCATTTGCACTGTTAATTAATGTTCTTTACAGACAAAATTACCAACGGATTGAAAAGTCGTCGGTGTTATTTGGCGGTTTTCTGAAAAATTTCGATCACCGACGGATTGAAAAGTCGTCGGTGATGTTTGGCAGTTTCTGAAATTTTTGATTAAATTGAAAATTTAAATTAAATATTACAGACGACGGAATGATTGAAATATTAATATTTAATTATTTATCGGTAAAACACCCTAATAAAAAGCCTAGGATCTCTAATTTCACAACAAACAGGGCTCCTTAATTTCTTCTTCTTCTTCTTCCCCATATGTAAAAAACATAAATATCCATTTCTTTATCTTCTCTTCTCCCATCAACTCCTTCTCTTCTCCTCCATGCTCAGAGGTATGTATTCTTCTCCTTTCTTCTTTTTTCTTCTCAGTTTTTTTAATTAATATATTTTATGAATTTGGTTTGTTTTTATTTTTCTCTTCTTAGCTTCACTTGCAACTACATTAAGGTAAGATTTTTCTTTTTTCTTTTTTTTTCGTGTTTTGTTTTACTATATTTGTTTTTTTATTTTATTTTTAATTGTTTTTGTTCTTAATAATTGTATGAGACAGCAGCTTCACGCTACAAGTGGTGCAGCATGAGGGTTGCTGCCCCACATTGCTAACTGGAGAAGCGGCAGCAATACAACTATCGTTAAAGGCTACCATCGATGTGAGCAACCGACATCCACAACAACACTGCAACAGCTATCAACCCACTATTAGCAATATAAAAGAAGAGAAGAGGGGTAGAATTATGATTTTTCCCTTACAACATATTTTAGGGTTTTGGGGTCTAAACCAGTAAAGAAGAAGAGAAGAGGGGTAGAATTTTTTGCATCATATTTTAGGGTTTTAAGGTCTAAACTACTATTTTACCCATTTACTTTATAACTGTTTATAGTTTGGTTATTTAGGGCATAATTACAATTCTTCTCCTCCATATATAAAATATTGTTTTATATTTGAAAATCAAAACCTTACATTAAATTAATTGTAGAATTAATTTTTCTAATTAGATTAGGATTGAATTAAATTTTTTAATTAAAAGCATTGTTGATTGCATTATCCTAGTTTGATTAGAATTTAATTAAATAATTTTTAGAAAACTAGTTTTTTTCTGAAATATAAAGAGTTTTTGAAGTTGAAAAGGTTTATTTAATTGATCCTAAAATAGTTTAGGATGTTAATAAGAATTTTAATATGATTAATTTTCTTATTAAATTTTGAAAAATGGTTTTTTAAAGAAAATATGTATTAAATAAAATTTATTGAGTTTGAAAAATTATGAAATTGAATTTGATTTAATATTTCTAAGTGTTAGAAATATTATTTTAAAAATTGCATAGAAAGCTAATAATTACAATTGAAGCATGCAATATTTTTATTTTTACATGTTAATATGTTATGATGCATGATGGATGATTATAAGCATTTAAAGACCAATATGATTGTGGTTTTTTATGGTTGAATTATTGTAATTTAAATAAGGCTTGTGTGTCCTTTCTTTTCTCTATTTTTCTTTTGAATTGTAAAATTCTTTTCTCATCTAATTCCTTTCAAATGTAACTTAAGATTTCTTTTTCAATTATGTAAATGTTATGTAATTTAAAAATATAAGAATTTAGATAGGAAAAATTATTTTGTAATCCAAGATAAAGAAAAAATGACAGAAAAAGGCTATAACCATAGTGCTCGCAAAGGACTTATAAATATTTGCAATTGCCACCTAGGTTTTTGACCACCTAATTTCCTTTGTTGGCTTGAGAATATTAGTTTAGATATGTTCATAATAGCATGCTAGAGGTGTATGATTATATATAATTATTATGTATGATATATCATTAATGTCATAAAACGCGACCTATTAAGTACATGTTGATAACATAATTTGTTGTCTTTCAATTTTATATGGATAAAATCAGAGTTCTATTTGGTTACTATTAATTGAATATGTTTAGTGCTATAAAATTGAGTCCTACTTGTGGATGAACTACTTATGATCATATAAGATTAGAGGTGATAGTTAATTGAAACATATATAATATGTTTAGACAAAAACTTGTCACCTAACTTAACTAGGAGTCATATAAAGATGTAATTGATAAGCTATGTTATCAATCTAATTTATTTTATTTTTATTTATTGAGTTGCTTAAAGTCATCTAAATTAAATAGAATCCTAGCTCATTAGGAGATCTAAGTGAGATTTTTCAAATCAATAGCGATGGCTATTAATTTTCAACAAAATAATGGGAGATCAAATTATGATTAAAAACCTTATCTAAACTTGGCTATAAATATTTATGCATGAAACCAATACTCATTATCCTTACATGAATAGGTTGATAGATTATTGTGAGTAACAATAAATATATCCTTACGTGGCATACTTGATACTAATAAATTGATTGGACCAAACTTCTTGGATTATTATCAAATATGAAAATTGTTCTCAAATAGAGAAGAAGGTTATATATTCTTGAAAATCTAATTCCACCAATCCTTGATGGGCACGCTGATGATGAAGTTAGGACTGAGTATCAATGTCGTATTTATGACCAAAAGCAGAGTATATGTATGATGATAGCTAGCATGTCACTTGAACTTCAAACACAGCATGAGATATGAATGTCCATTTAATAATTATGTATCTCAAAGAGTTATTAGATGCACTAAGAGGTTTGAGACCTCTAAATAATTGTTTTGCTGCAAGATGATAAAGGGTTCCTATAATAGCTCGGCTCAACCTGCCATATATTGTCTGCTTTGGGCCTTACTGCTCTCATGGTTTTGTTCTTGGTGACGAGAGCCCACTGACACGACCAAAAGATTGATGTCTTCTCCCAAGTGCAGGGGTGTCAAAATAATAAATAACCTAGCATGACCGGGGTCGAATCACAAGGAGGTTAATTGGATAAATTATAAATAACACTAACAACAACAACAACAGTAATAGTAATAATAAAAAGAGCTTTGAGATGTGATATTGATCTAAGGATTAAATAATGATAAAAACAAATGTCAAGGTTAGAGGATCCACTAATGGTATTTCAAACAAGTATAGTATAAACTCTTAGTATTCAATTGGAAACCACACAGAAAGGAGGTTCCAATCAGATTATAAATTATTAATATGATTACATTAGTTATCTTATTCGAATAATGCTAATACTTGTAAATGTTGCCAAGCATTCATGATTATAACTTATGTTAACAACAAATTAAGTTCCTTTCATAGCTCAGGTGTCGGTTATACCATACAGTATGGGCTATGAAAATGCCAAGTATTTGTTGTACCAAGTATTGTACAATATAAATCTAGATTAACCATTTAACAAGCAAAGTATTAAAAATGAATAAGATAAACAAATATAAAGCATGTTAGTATCCAACATTAAGGTCCATGTTAAGTTTATATTATATTTATTCTTACACCATTAGTGTACCCTTTTCACCTTGACATAATTAACTTAGTTAAACATAATGAAAGAAAGAAACATAAATAAACAAGATAAGAACATAAATAAGAAAGAAGTTAACTAAGTAAAGAAAAGGAAATGAAAGGCATAAACTAGATATTAATGAAAGCAAAACTTAAACATTACAAAAAATACAAAGAGAGAAAGCAAGAACATGATCTTGATCTGAATACCAAGATGCCTAAATACATGGCAAATGCCTCCTTTTATAGGCCAAAATTCAGAACTATTGATTTGTTGACTAATTGATGAGTTAGTGGCCACATCTTGACTTGGTGACAATTCTTATCTTCTTATATGCCAAAAACATCATTGATAACGTCATAATTTGAACAGACTTAAATCATGAAAGTTCTAGAAAATTGTCTCAGATTTTTAGGGTAAACATTTGAGATCATTTGGACTTCTAGAACTCGAGATATAGGCTGAACACTGAACAGTGTCTGGCTGCAGGACATATTCGGACTTCTTCGTTGTTGCTATAATTTGGACTTGAAAATGGCCTTTTTAAATCTTGTACTCCCATCAAAGTTGTAAGCCTATGTCTTACCTTTCCATCCATATAAAGGAGACCTGAATCCGATAACTACAGCTCCAAATATGACCCGATTACCGAATAATATTCCAGTTTGGACTGCACCAACATCTCTTTTCTAAGTTTGGCTATCTCTTTGTCCTTTCAATTTCAGTACTTCAACTCATCAATCAATTCTTTCATTTATGTGATAGGCCTGCATTTAAGATGAACATTTACCATAAATTAAAGGTATCTTATATTATTAGATATGTTATTATAAAACATGCTTTAGTTAAGGAGTTATTGATACTTCAAGTGCAAAATGATGATATAAAACCTTGATAAAAATGCACTTTTAAGTACTAATCACCCACTTCTGAGCTTGATGCCCCAAAACACGTATAACAGGTCAGCGACCAGCACTACTCATAAAGCCCTGG
>Ga0325402_1000579_pt1 | contig 26338 bp, 13 predicted proteins | sample PopdelMetagenome_22_FD_207212 | JGI IMG/M metagenome (GOLD analysis project Ga0325402, IMG submission 207212) | Populus deltoides microbial communities from Bellville, Georgia, United States - Xylem-PdKOR-R3 | ecosystem: Host-associated > Plants > Phyllosphere > Stem > Wood/Secondary xylem... | reverse complement strand
CAAAATTCATATAGCTTGTTCTGACCTATATTGCAAGTCCTTTTTTGAACTTCGATTCACCTAAAAATGTACCCCAACATAGACAAATACCTCTGGAATGTTCTAGTAAAGTTTCAGCTTGATCCAACTGTTGAATTTGGAGTTATGCTCAATAGCGTAAAACTGGATGGTAGAAGCTTTTACACCAAAATCCGAATTTGACCTTACTTTGGTTGTATCACAAGGTTGAATCGTATCATTTATGATTCTTGCATTCTTTAGTTTTTGAACGAATTGAATCTAACTTATCGAAGATTAACTAGCTTCATGGTGTCATTCTACTTCATTCCAATAGTGTTGGTGCCTTGGAGCAGGTTTTATTGTGTCACACTCCTATCAGACCTTTTTTCGGCTTTCCAGGATCAGATCTCAATCTTGATTGTGGGTTGCATGACCACGTGATCACGAGGTTCACATCAGTTGGTATCAAAGTTAGGCTCCGAAACAAGGTCATATCCTTCTGTTATTTTTGTTTTTTTAGTGTTCCTTTAAGTTTTTCAGTGTTTGCGTCATTCATCTTCTTGTTCTTTATGTCTGTGTCATCTAAGCAAAAAAAGAGAGGTTATATTTCATCTTATTACTGTCTCTAATCATATCAGTAGCATATAAGATGAAATTTGAAGGATGATTCAATTCTGCCGCAGAAACACAACTCTCAGTGAACTATAAGAAAATCACCTCATAATCAATTGCAAATTCATATTCCATCTATTAGGGGTGAGATCACAACATATATAAAATTTGAGATTATTTTGATATCATCTGCTTGAGGTTTTAATTTGAGGTTCAATTTTGCCGCATAAACACTACTCTTAGTGAACCATAAGCAAACCACCTTAAAATTAATTAAAACTTCATATTCTATGTATTGTAGGTGAAGTCGCACCATATATTAAATTTAGGCTTATTTGGATATTGGTTTCTTGAGGTTTTAATTGGAGGTTCAATTATGTCGTAAACTAATCATACAAGAGGTTTAGGTACCTAGACATAATAGAATGACCTATAAACTGAGATTTATTGTTTTCTTGGTATCCGAATACTATATATTAAATTTGAGGTCATTTGGATAGCATTTTATTTAGGTTTCATAATCAGGTTTTGTCTTACCGTAACGGGTCTGTTTTGCATTATCTTTTAAAACTTGTTTTGTTTCTGTTGATTTTATTCCTGCCAGTATATTATCACCATATTTGGAATATTTGGCTGTTGTTTAAGTCATTTTCATCATTTTCATATTTGTTTGTTTTCGATCAGTTTTGGTCCAAATAAAAGTCAGATTTGTAATTTCGAATCTAAATCACTGTTATTCTTGTCATAAACTCTATTCTTGTTGTGTCTTCATCTTCTTCTATTTTTCCTATTTATGTCATGTATTCAACAAGGGAGAGGGAATGAAGAAGGATTCTAGCTCAAGGATGAGAAAATCTAAGCCATGGTTTGGGGGTTTTAGAACAAGAAGTTGATAAGTGTAGAAGATTATTCTGTGATTTTTAAACTTCATGGGAAAAAGAGGTACAATGCCAAAAAAAAATAAAAGATGAAGGAGAGTCACTGTTGTTATCATTCAAAATTATATACGCAAGTGGTTAGTACGACGTGCTTATCTAAAATTTTTAGCAGTCACTATTTTCATATAGTGTTGTTGGAGAAAGGTGTTAGTAATAAAGGAATTTTAAAGGCTTAAACAAGAGGCTAATGAAGTCGCCACTAATCCTATTCAAGATTCAAGGGCAAATCTTCTTGAAGAGGGAGGGAATGATATGGTTCAGCCTTGTGATACAACTCAAGTAAAGTAAAATTCAAATTTTGGTGTAAAAATTTCTACCGTCCAGTTTTACGCTATTGAGCATAACTTCAAATTCAATCGTTGGATTGAGCTAAAACTTTACCAGAAGATTTCAGAGATATTTGTCTATATTGAGGTGGATTTTTAGGAGAATCCAAGTTTGGAAAAGACTTGCGATATAGGTCAGAATAGGTTGTATGAATTTTTTTATTTACTTCCTTTTGACCCGTGGACTTCCTATTTGGCAATGATCCTTTTCTAAAAGGATGTGGTAGCTTGTTTTGGGAATTTCCTAGTTCTATAAGAATCTTTAATGAGCTGAAACATAATTTCCAAGAGTGACAACGATTCATTAATGTTTCAGAATCCTTTTTTTTTTTTTTATAAGGATTCCTTATTCATCCTAACTACACAAAGAAAGAAGGGCTGGTGCTATTTAATGACATATTAATTATTTTTATTATTTTCTTTTATATTTAGGCTTAATTAAAACTTTTTTTTAAGCTAGGATCTAAGGCTTGTTTAAATCAGGTTATGGGCTTTTTAGTTCAGGGTTTCTAGGTCAGTTTTGAGTGAACCTCATATCAGTCCATATAAGGGGTTCATTAAGGTTAATTTTTCAAAAACTATTTAAACTCTTGTAACCAAAATTTCAGCAGCCATTAAGGAATATTACTTCTAAATTTTTTAGTTTTAACGTGTGAGAATGATTCTTGCATTCTTCAGTTCTTGAACGAACTGAATCTGACTTATCGAAGATTAACTGGCTTCGTGGCGTCATTCTACTTCATTACAATAGTGTTAGTGCCTTGGAGCAGGTTTTCATTGTGTCACACTCCTATCAGACCTTTTTCGGCTTTTCGGGATCAGATCTTAATCTTTTTTTTTTACCAAATGTAAGAAATTGTATAGATCAAAAGTGAAACAAAGCTGGAAACCAGCAAGTCAGAATACACAAGCGAACAAAGGGAACAAGCTCCCTTGAACAAGCGAATATAACCAAAGAAAGGAAACAAAACAAAGGGAACAAACTCTCTTGAACAAGGGGAACATGCTCTCTGAAACAAAAATAACAAGCTAGCAGGCTAAACAAAACCAACAACCAGGCAACAAAACCATACCAAATAACAGTTGGATGTAGCCAACTTCAAACCCTCAGCAATAGGCTATCCAACCAGCAGACCCGTAGATAGTTGAAACTGCAAGTATATAAGACAACAGTACCAAACAAAAGGCACCAATGCAGCAACACCCCAAGCCAGAGAGCAAAGCAAACTCCAGCAAGCCACAACAAAACCATCAGCAGAACCAAAACCAACCTCCACTAGGATCACGGGTTGCGTAACTATGTGATTACGAGGTTCGCATAAGTTGGACCTATTCTTTTTTAAATTCTAAAAAGAATTTCAGCAAGCCTTCATACATCCCTGAAATTGGTTTATTTTCATGGGTGACCTGCCTATTTGAAAATAAAAAATTTTAGTCTAATTTCACAATACCTTTTTCAAATTCTAAAACGAATTTCATCAAGCTTCCATACTTCTCTGAAATTGGTCTCTTTTCATGGGTGGCCTACCCATTTTAAAATCCAAAAATTGGTCTATTTTCACGGGTGACTTATCTTTTTTTCTTCTTAAATTCCAAATACTAGGATCTACATTGGAACCTCCCAAAACTTTTTTTTATAAAAAAATACCCTTAAAGGGTAAACTCTTAAAATGAGTGTCTTGTCTTATGGCCTTAGTTATCCACACCCTATAGATGAGATTTCTTTGCCATTTTCAACTTCTATTCACCTATGTAAATTTCACTGCCTTTCCTCTTGATTGGTCAATCATGTACCAACATTATTTTAAAGTTAAGGTTAAACCATATACAATGCATGTCTTTTAAAAAATAGCCCCCCTTTTCTTCACAATCTCTTCCTTTAATTACCGAGGGTTGTAATTTTTGAGGAGGTCTTTCTTGCCAACTTATCCTTCTAGTTTACTAGAGCAAGTCCGTGTTCAAATCTTGAGTATCAAGCTGCCTTTGTAGCCTTATTCTTTTATAAGTATTTAGGTTGTGGCGAATGCTATCATAATCGGGAATGAATAAAAAAAAACTCCTTACCTTATAACTACATTGTTTTTTATGTGCTTTTTGTAAATACTCATAACACTATGCATAGTATTTCTTTACAGAATTAGAGTTCAAAGGTCTGAGCAAGTCGTATCCATCTATTATTATCAATAATAAAGCCCCCCCAAAGAATGCTTTTTTCACTATATATGGGCCTTTGTAGTTGGGTGCTCATTTACTTTGATCTTTATCGAGTAGAGGAAGATCTTTCTCAGCACTATATCTCCTTCCCGAAATACCCCTAGGTCTGACCTTCTTATCATATGCTTTAGCCATTCTTTATTGATACAACTAGTGTGGTCAATTGCAACTAACCTCTTTTCACTGATCAGATTTAACTGCTTGTATCTTATTTTAGTCCAATCAGATTCCCTAAGTTTTGATTCCACTAGTACCCTTAAAGATAAGATTTATACTTCTAGCAACATGATTGCTTCTAGCCTGTAAACCAATGAATAAGATATAGCTTTTGTAGACGTCTTTATTACTGTGCAATATGCATGCAAAGCAAAAGGAAGCATTTTATGTTAGTCCTTGTACGTGACTATCATTTTATGCATAAACTTCTTGATATTCTTATTGGCTGCTTCTACAATACCGTTCATCTTTGGCTTATATGGAGATGAGTTTGAGTGCTTGATTTTCCATTATGCGCAAAGCTCCACTATCATTCTTCCATTGGGAAGGGGATTTAGTAAAAGGTCGGCCTATGTTAAGCAAGAATTAAGGGGGTAAACCAGCCTACTCTAGGGAGGATTTGGGAAGGGGAAAACTGGTCTTAGATTAATCAAAGGAGAAATAAGAACAAGGTAAACCAACCCTCCAAACAACCCATCATATTTATTAGTAATATAAATACAAGAGGGAGAAAAAGAGATGACTTTTCCTCTTCCCCAAAAGTTGGCAACAAACATTGCTGCAACAACAATCTCTTCCCAAAGAAAAAACTAAACCAAACCAGTTTGCATGTCTTTTCTTGAGTGTTGAGTGAAGGCAAAGCTAGAGAAAATAAGAATAACTAAAAACATGGAAGAAGAGGGAAACCAGAAGGCCAACTGGAACAACAGAAGAAGGATAGAAGAAAACTGTAAGGAGAAGAAGAACAAAATCACCAAAGACCTTTCCTAAGATTGTTAAAATCATAAGGTAAGTGTAACATCACCCCCTTGGCTGGTTGTTACCCTAAATTTTAGAAAAAACAGGAAAAGAAACCTCAAAATAGGAGATTAAAGCTCTTACATTTTAACTCAAAACTAAGCAACTAAGTTTGAAGAGCCTAAGTAGAATAATGAATGAATGAACACAAGTGCATATTCTTACAAAAGAAAAATGAATGAACATGAATGATTTTGAATGTGTAGACCTAAAGGAGGGTCGACCAAGTTGAAGGGATGATTAGATTGTGTAATGAAATGATGAAATCCATGAATGATGATCTTGTTAAACTCCTAGGAATATACTTTAACCAAAACATTATTCATGCTTACACTAATGTCTTGATTTTTTGCATTTATGATAGAAGAACTTGTGTGAAAATGAAATGAAGTGATGGTATGTGTAGAATTGTGATGTTGTTAAGCCTTTAAAGGCATGCTGGAGTTGAAACAAAAGTTATACCATGTTAATGATTTGATTTTATTTGTGTGATGAATGAACATGTATAATTATGAACCAAGTGGATGGATATGTGTTATGAACTGTTAATATGAATATATTTGCGATAAAATATGATGCATTACATATATAAATTAGAGAGAAATAGGTAACAATGTTTCGGCCATAGGAAATGAGAGAACCATTAAAGGACTTGCCATGACAAACACCTTAGGGGAAACAAGTCTTAGATCACGAGTAAACCCTTGTGTATTATGAAATTACTATTGGTTGTTTTGACGTATTGTCATGATATAATTGAAAACATAAAATGTATGATTATGGCAACTCTAGATGTCGGTCTTGAAGTGTTAGCTAGGAAAGCATTTGAAAAATATACATGTTGAGACTTGGTTGCATATTACTTGATAACTTGTGATGAATTGAATGTGAATTGGAATGTCCTATGTCCAACTAAGTTCGAGGTACGTCGGTAAAGGGGAAGGCTTCACGTAGACCTTATGCCTAGCCAATGGGGAAAGAAGTAAAACCAGAAATGACTCAATTGTTGCTGATAATTTCTGAATCGATAGCGATATAGATTGCGTTGATGATTTATGGACCGGCAGCGACTCAGTTTTCATCAATAATTTCTAAGTTAACAATAAATCATATGCATTGACGATTCCATACATCAGCCATGAAGTAGTTTCACTAATGATTCTGTGTTATCAACGACCTAGTTGTCAATGACGAATTCTGAATCTCATGTGTCATCCGTGAACCAGTTTCGCTAACGATTCTGTGTTACTAGCGAACTAGTTATCGTGATGAATTTTGAGCTTCATGCGTTCGCCATGAACCGATTTCACTAACAATTATGTGTTACCAGCGACCTAATTATCGCTGATGAATTCTGAGTGTCATGCGTTAGCCGTGAATTAGTTTCATTGACGATTCTATGTTACCAGCGACCTAATTATCGCTGATGAATTTTGAGTTCCATGTGTCAGTTGTGAACCAGTTTCGCCGATGATTCTGTGTCACTAGCGATCCAGTTGTTGCTGACAAATTCTAAGTTCCATGCATTAACCGTGAACCATTTTTTATTGACAATTCTGTGTCACCAACGACCTAGTTTTCACTAATGATTTCTATATCACCAGCGACCTAGTTTTTGCTAATGACTTTCTATGACATCAACGACCTCGTTTCATTGATGAATTCAATATCAGAAATGATTTAATTCTTGTGATGATTTCATCATTGGTTTGACCTAATTCACTACAAAACTCAAGAATCAAACACTAGGACATGCAGGGATGACCCATGCTTAAAACTAAGAGAAGTGTCTTGATATGATGACGCTTATTGTATGATTATGTGATGTGTGAAACACTTGAATGTGAACATGTGTATTCTTGGGATATGTTTGGTGATGGCTTATATGATTAATGAATGCAAATATGTTGATTAGTGGTCATTTGATGTGTCAGGTGGTGCGACTGGGATCAGACCTTCGACCAGACAAGGACACCCTACGGGAGGAACAGGTAGGTGGTTTCCACCCTCTTCTAGCATAATATTAATTCTCCAAAATGACTTCATTATGAAAGATCTATTATTGCGTTATAGTGAATATTAAACTGTCCATAGAATATTCGATTAAGTTTAATGATTAGCTTCGACTAATAGCATCATAGAAGAATGGTCGGGTTGAGTATGATGATTAGCTTTGACTAAGGATGTCCTAGAAGGATGGTCTGGACGAACATTATGATTAGTTTCAGCTAATGGCATTCTAAAAGGATGGACAAGTTGAATTTGATAATTAACTTTAGCTAATGGCATCCGAAATGGATAACCGGGTTTGAATTTTATGATTAGCTTTGGCTAATAGCATTTGAGATGGATGACCGGGATTGAATATTATGATTAGCTTCGGCTCATGGCATCTGAGATGGATGACCGAGTTTGGATATTATAATTAGCTTTGGCTAAAGGCATTCGAAATGGATGGTTGGGTTCGATGTGAGTTAACCTCGGCTATTAGCATCCAATAAGGGATGACCGGGTTTTGAGTAATGTGATTGACTGTGTCTACTGATGTTAATAAAGGATGACCATGATAGGGCAAAATAATTAACTATGACTGATGAATTAACTCTAGTCCTTACCACTCCTATGAAGAGGTTGGGATACGTGAGTATAGATAATGTAGTTGATGAAATAATAAGGGTTGTATTATATATGAAAGGATTATATTCATTTAGGCTGTAAACGGAAAGTAACGATAATATTCTTTTAGTTAGTTATTGTTCTGTTTTAAATTGTTTATAATTCTTGTATTTATTTTGTACTGTAACAGGGATGTCACACTAACAAAGTGCGTAGGGAATCCCGTTCCATGGGTCCACATGTTTTGAAAAGAACTATGTATTAACATGTTTAAGTTATTATGTATATTGTATGAAAAAATGTACTAGTTGTGTAATTGTCGTTCGATATTTTTGTATAAACCCGCAATGATAGCAATATTAGAATAGGAATGCAAACTTATGAATATATAAATATGATGTTGTGGTATGTGTATTGAGTACCTTTTATGGAGATGTTGATTTATGCAATCATATGTGCATTATGCTATTCTAATGAATGGGACCTAATTACTAATTCTCATAATGCTACTATGAGAAGCATCGAAAACATAATGGTTTACAAAAAAAAAAAATATTTACCATTAATTTTGATCATTAAAGGATATGAAATTTCAAGTCTTTACATTCATTTTATCACTATACGCCTAACACTTCTAACATTTTCTGACATATTTTATGCAATCCCTTTCCATGGTCATCCAGAAATATCCCGATCTCTGTATTTGCCTAACCGTCATATGTCTACTAGCAAGAGTTGCACAAATCCCTTCATGAACATCTTAGAGTGCTTTTTTTTTATTCTATCCTATCCAAACATCTCAATAATGTTCCATTGGATGATCTCTTGTATAGAGGTTTATTATGTCCCGTTCCTCTAGCATCGAGCTCGTCTACAGTGCAGTATAGGTAATTTGTTGCATAAATTGTTCTGACCACTTGCTCTATAGTCTTTTGGGCCATATCTTAGGGCACATATGTCTTGTTCACACTTTGGAGCGCATTGCGGTGGTGTTTGGAACACAAGATAAGAGACATTAGGGATATCCTGACAGGGGTTTTCTTCCAACTGCTTTACCACACTATACTCACTATGCTTCATCAGCTTTAGGAATTCACTGACTTCTTTCTCACTCACGAGTTTGTCTATTTCAAAATCTTCGATGACATCTACAATCTCTTTGTCTTTGGCTTTTCATTGCCTTTCTAGTTCTTCAAGCATAAAACACCTGTCACTTTGAGTTAATCCATTAATCTCGATCTAAAACATAAGAGCAGGACCCTTAATATTAAGAGAATTTTTATAATTATGAGACAATGCATTATAGTTCCTATTGTAGGTAATGGTAGGCCTTGTCAAGATGAGCTTTGGTGGACCGCTCTTGGTATGTTGAAGCCTATATATTTTTACTTTCTTCCTCTTAGAAACTTATCATGCCTATTGTCGCACTCGATATCGCGGCGGCCCTAAAAATAAATCTCAATTATATTATGGAAAAAGAACATATATCTGACATTTTGTTCTTTTAGGGGAAAATGTCTTGTTTGAGGAGTCGCCACCTAGTATTATGGTCACTAGGAACCCTAACTGGTCAACAGAAATTCTATGGCTCGGGATTGGTTACGTAAAAAGAAAGATATTATCACCTTTTAAACGTTCTGCCTAAGGCAGACTGCATTACTGGTTTTGTCTTAAATTGCTAAACATTTATTCGCTTATGCTATGATGATTGGTTTATAATATTCCTGACTCTGGCGCCAGTGAATATTCGAGCTCGAATAATTCCAACTCTGGCGTTGGTAAAAATTCAAAGCTACGAAAAAAAATTAGATCAATATTTTTTATTCCTTACTCTAGCACCAATGAATAAATAAATAAAAATAAATTTATTTTTACACATGCACATATTTTTTTATTTTTCTAACTAAATAAAATAAAATACAACGAATAAAAATAATATAAATTTAAACCAGTATTTTTATTCCTGACTCTGGCGTCAGTGAATAAACCAATAAATTTACATTATTTTTATTCATGCATACACATTTTTTTATTGTTTTTTATTTTTTCTATTTTTTCTATTTTCATTTTTTTGGGCTGGATCCAGCCGGCCCATGGGGCTAGGCTGGGCTGGACCCAGCCGGCTCAGCCTGGTCACTGGCCCAAGCCAGTGACCCGGCTAGGCAAAGGCATGCACCACGCGTGCGTGCCAAAGTTAATTAAATCCAAGTTGCAGTGACTTCACAATGAAAAATGGAAAAGAAGGGAACGAAGACAAACTTACCCGATTTGCAGACGTTACTGGAGGCGATGAAGATGATGGGGATGTTAATGTTGGTCTCTGTGTCTCTTGCTTGCGTTTTCCTTTTGTTTCCCCTGTCTTTCTGTTTTGAACTTCTTCCTTTGCTTTTAACTCTGCTTGTCGCCCTGATTATTAAGATGAAAGGACGAAGACGATGATGAAATGCTGGTTCTTTCCTATGTATCTTTTTTTGTTTCAACTCATGTTTCCTTCGGTTTATTCTCTTTTCCAGTTCTTCCCCCTGTTCCTTTTTTCTTCTGGTCACTCTCTAAATACTCTGTCCATCCCCTGTTTTTCTTCTTCTTTTTCTCTATTTTTTTATTTGTATGTTATGCTTGAATTCTGGGACTAAACCAAAGCTGGGTTTAGCTCTCCGTTTTCTTCCTTTTGTTCACTCTGCTACTGGTTTTTTTTGCTTTTGTTCTCTCGTTCCGCGGTTCCTTTCCCTCCAGTTTTGTTCTGTTTTTTTCTTTGCCCTCCGATCTGCTCTTCACCCCCCCATTGTAATTCCTCCTCTCCTTTTATAAGACCAAAATCGGTGGTAACAGCCAGCCCTGCAACCGACCCTTTAGGCACCATCAATGATGAAACGTAAGCGGTGGCTGCCAATGGATGAAACGTCTCTGCCATTAATGGCGGAGCCGTTGCTAAGGAAGAAGACGGTGAATAGTCCATGCGAAACGACTCTGTTTTCCAGTTCTAAAGGTTGCTTTCAATTTAATCCTTGTAATTCTTGTACTTTTGTAATCAAGCCCCTGGTTAAAATGTAGTTGGATCCTTGCATTTCTGCGCCATTTTCAAGCTGGTCCTTGAATTTTAATTTTTGCAATTTAGACCCTAATTAAACTCCAAACTTTGATATTTCTTCAATTAAGTCCCTGATTTCATTAATTTAATTAAATCCAAAGTCCAATTAAGTCTAAAACTTATCAATTCTCCAATTAAAACCTTGATTGGATTAATTAAATTAATTTCAAGCTTAATTAAGTCTCAAAACTTATCAATTCTCCAATTAAACCCTTAATTGGATTAATTAGATTAATTTCAAAGTTTAATTAAACCCCAAAACTTCCAATCATGTTGCCCTTAACCCAAATTTTTAATTCATTCTTCATTTATTTCATTTTTACTTGTTTTTTATCATTATTTTTTTTATCATCATTTTTTATCCTTTTCAGTAAATAAAATAATAATAATAAAAATAAAAATGGGCAAAATTTAGGTTATGACACCTATGACATCATCCTTTTCCTCCTTTTCTATTTGTAACAGATCATGTGTCATCATTTGTATCACCTTCTGGTGAAACTCTTCACATTCATCGATGTTATGTCCTATTGCTATGTGGAACCTACAAAAAATGTCACTCTTTCTTGGATCTGATTCATTTTTTATTAGCAAATACCCAACTTGCACTAACATGTCATACAACCTATTTATAATTACCCTTAAAACCTTCCCTTTCTTTCTTCCAAACTCTATAACATTTACTCCCCCACACTAAAAACATGATTAGGTAGGGGTTGAAATTGATGTTGGGGGTTTCTTCAAAGGTTATCTATCGTGCTTTAAATAATTGAAAGAACTTCGCCTTGAATGTTGAGCAAGTATCAATACTTTAGCTAGGGTTTCCGGCATGATACTTATAAGTTAGGTATGGTTCATATTAATTTGAGAAGGGAGGCTTTAGTCGTGGAAATGGAAGAGGAGCCACATGACATATGCTTAACAGTTTTATATATATATATTTCTCGTAAGGGCATAGGTATATTCAAGAGTTGTTCTTAGTTTCTTTGGTAGGCTTTCTTTGAATTGTTTCAGGCTTAGTTTTCTGGCAGTTTAGTGGGCTGATTTATCAAAAAAGGGTTATCAAAGTTAATATTGGATATTTGAGAAGACGGGGTTTGATAGCTTTGGGTTTGATAATTTCATTTACCTTTATACTCTTCTTCCACATTATTCACTTCAACATCCCTTTTCCTCTCAGTATACCCTTTCTTCTTAGTAGGTTTCGAAATTATACCAGCTCTTATTCATTGTTCTATTCTCTCAGCAATAACAACAACATCATAAAAATATTGGGCAAAGCTAACCATTAGATGCTTATAATATGAGGACTTGAAAGTATTAGCAAATAGAGTCACCATCTCCTTCTCTAACCAAAGGGATTATACATGCATTCTCTTATTTTTCCACCTATGAGCATACTCCCTTACGGTTTCCTTATTGTTATTCTTTATCACCATCAAGCTCGTCCAATCTGGAGCGATGACAATATTGAGCTTGTATTATTTCAAGAAAGCATCAGCTTCATTTCTTGATCCTCATGTTATCCAAGGTTATGTACCAACTTAACGTAAAATCGATCAAGCTATCTTGGAAGAAATGGACGAGCAACTTTTCATCACGTATGAATTCTGTCATTTTGTTGCAGTACGACCTCAAGTGCGTTTTAGGACATTCTAGTCTCGTATACTTGACAAATTCTGGCACCCTAAACTTCTTGGGCACTACCATATCTAGCATCAAGCATATCCCATCTATTCTAACTGGATCATAAATGTCAAATCCCTCAACAGCCCATAATTAATTTCTAATATTTTCTTGTATTGATTTATGGTCAACTCTCAACATCTTCAAGTTAACTTTCAAAATAGTTTTTATCATCCATTATTATCTCTTCAAGGTATGCTAACATTTTGTTTAATATTTTTCCTTATCAAGTCTTTTCTATAAAAATCCACCATAAAATCACAAAGAGAGGTAGATTAAGAGGTTAAAGAAGGATTTTGAGTGATTAAACAAGGAAAATTAAAAGAAAAATCAAGTTTTTGTGGGTGCCATCCAAGCTTTGATCTTCCATTTCATCTTATTTGGAAGGTAATATACCTTTTCAAACTTAGTTTTTGTTGTGTTTTTGTTATTGTGGAAAGTTTGAGACTTTTAGTATAATTAGAAATTTATTTTATGTTGTGATGATGGGATGATTGTTGATTTGATGAGAAATTGGTGGCTAATTAGATGAATAAGTAACAGGTAAGGTTTCAATCTAAGAAAAAAATTGAAGAAAAATTATCCTTCCTTTTTTATAGGGTTTTGGCCAAAACAATAAATTGAAGAAGGAGAATTGTTAACATAAGATTTTGTTGGTGTGTGTTTGATTGACTATTTGATGAATATGTGAAGAATTAATTGAGAAAAATTAGAAAGAAAACATACCACCACCTAAATGGAAGCATTCAACCAAATGAAGAAAACTGGATGGATTGGTGTGTTTGAAGACATTGATAATTGAAAAGGGGTAGAATTGCAATGAATTAATTATAGGATGATTAATTGATAACTTGGTTTTAAAAATTTTAAGAAGAAAACATATACTTTTTTTTTGTGTTTCGAACCAAAAGGTAAATGAAGTGTATTGGATAAGTAAATTGTTTATGTATTGATTTTTTTTCCACAAATGAAGTTAATGTGATGATATGATGCATGGAAGTTGTGTAGTGTAATGAAAATTTTTTAAAAAATGTGTTTTCTTTAAATGGTGGAAAAAAACGAATGACTTAAGATAGAAAGAAAGGGAAATATTATAAAAGGAATTTGAGTTTTCTTGATTTCCAAACTCAAAGAGAATTCAAGACGTCTACCATTGAGTTGTTAAAATTTATAGGAGAGACTACTGAGGGGGTACTGAGATAGGATCCCACAGATAGAGCTCAAACGTCAGACAGGTGCTTCAGACCTTATTAATTCTATACTATTTAAATATGTTAAAACATCATATTTAAATTATTTATTATTCAATTGTATTATTATCTAATATGATATTGTTACCCTGTTCTCGGCTGGATGACTAGTTCTTTGGTTTAAGGACTATTTACCCTGTTTTGGGCTAGATGACCAGTTCTTTGGTTTAAGGACTAGTGCCATGTTTTAGGATGTGAAACTAGATACCTTGAATAGGATTAGTGCCCTATTTCCGGACGGTGAGGATTTTACCTTGAATGAGGTCTAATTACCCAGGTCGGGGTAAAGGAATAAATCTTTTGGATGTTCAAGGGATTTATGTAATAAATGTGAAGAAAAGATGAATAGGAATTAAGTTAATTGTTAACTAAATTCCTAATTGATATGTATAGCTTAGTTTACTCGGTACAATATATTATATTGGATTGGAAAACTTTATGTTATATTAATTAATTACTTTATCGTATAGAATAATTTCATGATCCTTGCAGCTTCGCTGGGATTAGTAGACGACAAACCCTTGCATTTTTTATTTATAAGAATATTAATGATGTTGCATTCTACAAGTAATTTTTAGGAATGATAACATGGATGTAAATATTTTATTATAACTATAGTGCTAGGATTTTATGATGTTTGGGACTTAAATATTAATTAAATCCATGAATATCTAATGTAGATTTTAATTTGATAATGTTTGTGTTAAATTCCTAACGTAGTAGTTAAATGATACATAGTTTAATTTATAGGTGGTCATGTTCCAATTATTGTATGGATGATTCAATTGGAAAATTTCAAGTAGGAATTTTATATTGGCATAGCTTGATTTAAATGGCTTTTCAAAAAAACATTATTAAGAAATAAAAAATTATTAAACTTTTGTATGAGGATTAAATAATGTAACATAAGGATGTTACATTATGCTTTTTATATTTTAAAGATTTGAATATTTTATATTGATAAGTATATGTATGTAGTGAACTATAATGAAATGTGATAGATGTAATGTGTTGAGTTGTGATGTGATGAGTCCAGAATGATTGGACAATGAATGGAATGTGAATTGATTGAATATTGAAGTGTAATATGTTTTTAGTTGATAACTTGGGACCTCCTGATATAAAGGAGATTATATTGAAATTTCAGTAAATTTCCAAATCTAAAATTATATATATATATATATATATATATATATATATATATAAACTTCACTCCTATTTTTTTTAGACAATGTGTATGGCTAAACATCCTTTTCCCTTACCAACGTGCTTAGGCATTGCATCCTCCTACCTTTATTTCCATCTTCTTTCCAAATCTAGGAGATGTTGGTGGTGACTAACACGATCCTCCTCCTCCTTATCACTAAGCTTGGATAACTTCTACTCTAAATTGTGTGCATACCAATCATTATCAACTTGTCTTTTAAACCTAAATTCTTTGGCATGTACTTAAAGCATTACTTGTACAACATTAGACCCCAAGTCATTACCTTCAAGAAAATTCATATGGTATGTAAGACAACTATATACCTTACCATGAATTATATCTTTGGCTTGTCAAACTATGTTTTTTTTCCCATTATATGTACCTTTTCCCATTACTAGTAATTGTGACCAACAATTGACTCTATCATGGTCAATAAGCCTTTATCTTTTGGAGCTCTCCCTTTCCAATGACCCCAACAGCCCAGAGAATAACCACTATTGTAATGGCTTTAGAGAATGGATTATCATCCATTTTTGTTGATATGAACCAAGTCAAGTTTGAATATAGCTTTAAAATGTTTGCTAACCAGTCTTGCGAGATAAGACATATTTCTCAAACTGTACATCTTAATGAATTGACAAATTGCAGGGAGATACTAGACACATGTAACTATATTTTGGTATTTGTTTAGGTCAAATGGACTTCAGAAACATATTATTTTAGAGGGTTGAAATTACTAGACAAATCTTGTCAAATCTGCTAGACTAGATCTTTGTACGCTGTTTGGACAAAGCTGGAATTAAATGTGGAATTTCACTGAGATTCAAGTTGGGCTAAAAACTATACATCACAAGCTTTCCAATAATATATGGAAGGCCTAGTAATTCATCCATACAAAAAAGAATGACGTGTTTTAAATTAGGACTGAAGATCTATTAAGAATATACGAAAATTAAATATTCGGCTACAGAGAAGAATTTTGGCATGAAGACTTTGTTTTTTTTTGTTTAAATAGAGGCATTATTTTCATTTCCCTAATAATTAATTAACCATAAGAGCAAAGAAAAAAATACCTTGGTTGATGTATGAAAGGTGTAAAATATATCAGAGTTAAAAATAGAGGCAACAAAATATAATATTATTTTATTTTATTTATTTATTTATTTTTGAATAATTATTTTTAATTTGATTTTTTTTTCATTAGACATTGTTTTGGGGTTTATTACATTATTGAACTTATGTTAGTTGATTACTAGTTTAGGCTCATTAGCTTGCAACCTAAAAGAGGTTCATTAAGGTTAGTTATAAGAGACTATATTATGTTTTTTTAGCTGTAAATTTTAGCAGTAAGTTGGAGAATAATTTCCTTTTAATTGTTTGTAACAAAACAACCTTTCTTTATAGAGACAAAGATCGTACACTGGCTTATCAAAGATTAATTGGCTTCGTGGTGTCATTTGCATACTTAGGGTTTTTAAATACAAGGTTGTCTTTGGGTCCAAGTTTTTTTCAAATATCTTTGGTTCTTAGGTACATGATTCCCCTGGGTCAAGGTTCTATCAAACTTGATTTTTAGCTTTCCATGTTATTATCTACTTCGTTGGGGATTACTTGACCATGTGATCAAGAGGTCCGCATCATTTATCTTCTGATATGAAAAATGGATATGTCTAGATTCCAAAACCTTCTAGATTTGATTTCTAAAGACTATATAACTATTTTTTTCATGTTTCTAAGAGTTATGGAACTTGCAGTATTGCTTCCCTTGACTTTATTAGCAATAAAGATCGTATGATTTCTAAGGAGCTTAATTTTCCTCTCACGCATCAATTGGTCAAGGATTTCTTCAGCTCTTTTAATGTCAAAATAGTATTTCTTGTCTTCAACTACTTATATAGCATTTATTTCCTTGCTACCAAGTTTAACAACCTTTTTAGGCTTTCTCAATGCCATGACCTTAAATGATCTCTCATCTTTTATTTCAGCGACCAATATGAGATATTGTTGAATTTCCTCAAACTCTTTATTGGAGGCTTCATCAATCCATGATACAACATTGTAGAGAGAGCTAATAGGGTAAGTTCCTCTTAATGGATTCTTATATGTTATTTTTGTTAACTTTGCAACATCATCCATGATATCTAATTATTTAGTTTCTATATACATTCCCTCTCTAACAGTAACTTTATGCACTAAGTCCCTCTAGCAGTATTAAACTTGGTGCTCTTTCAGTATTCTCCTTATTAATTGTATGCATATACGATGCATTTCACTACCAGAAAATCGATAAATACAAACGGAAATACTAAGGGAATATTTTCGTTGGTAAATTTCCAAGGGATTTTACCGTCGGAAATATTCCTTCGGTATATACCGAGGAAATTGCAGTGGGAAAAAAATTAAAACAAAGAAAAAAAATTATGACGTGTCATTTTTACCAACGAAATTACCGATGGAATTATTTTGTTGGTAAATTCGTTGGTAAACTATGAACATTGTTCATCATGTCAATTACAAAGGGAATCACCGACGGAATTTTCTGTTGGTATTTTCCAGAGAACTCCAGAACTATTCACTTTCCAATTGCACTGTTAATTGTTGTTCTTTACGGACAAAATCACCGACGGATTGAAAAGTCATCGGTGTTATTTGGCGGTTTTCTAAAAAAATTCAATTAATTTAAAATTTTCATTTAAATATTACAAACGGAGTCACCGACGAATTGAAAAATCATCGGTAATTGTTGGCGGTTTCTGAAAACGTTTTACGAAATTGAAAATTTAAATTAAATATTACTGATGGAATTACCGACGAAATAATTAAAAAATATTAATATTCAATTATCTATCAGTAAATCCGTCATTAACGCACCCCAATAAAAAGGTTAAATCCCCTTATTTCACAAGAGACAGACTCATTTCTTATTATTCTACTTCTTCTTCTTCTTCTTCTTCTTCTTCTTCTTCTTCACTATATGTAAAAAGTATCAATATCTATTTCTTTCTCTTCTTTTCTCTTCTCATCTCCTTTTTTCCTCCATGCTCGGGTATGTCTTCTTATTCTTTCTTCTTTTTTAAAATTAATATGCTTTATGAAAAATAATTTCTCTCCTTAGCTTCACTTGCAACTACATTAAGGTAAGATTTTTTTTCTTCTTTTTTCATGATTTTTTTCACTATATTTTTTTAATTTTATTTTTAATTGTTTTTGTTCTTAATAATTGTATAAATGTTGTTGTGAGATTTTTTTTTCATGTGAGATCAGTTTTTAGTTGATTTATTTATAGGATTTTTAAATTTTTAGCAATTGCAACTTCATTTTTTTCATATGAATTTTTTTAGTTGAATTTATTTTTTCATTTTATTTATTTGTTGCAAATTTGTTTGAGTTGATTTTCTTATTCTTTTTTCCAAGCATTTTGAGTATATATTATAGAGTGTTGATTTATGTTAATTTAATTATTTTATAATTTTATAAAATGAATTTTTTTAAATGTTTTTAAATAATTACCGATGAAATTTCCGTCGATATATCCCTCGGTAAATCAATTGGTAATAAAAAAAATACCATTACCAACGCGTCTGTTCCATCAGTAAATTCGTCGGTAATAATATTTTTTTATTACCAACGGATTTACCGACGGACAAAAAATTATCGATAAAAGATTCACTGACGGAGCATTTTTTTTGATGATTTCGTTGGTAAATTAATTACCGATGGAATATGTGATTTCGTTGTAGTGTTTCTAGCAAATCAATAGACGTGTGAAATTAATTCTTCATATATAGTTTACTTCTTGATTTAATTAGTCGGAAAGATTACATGGAACCACCTTTCTGCTCAAGTATTGCATAATCTACTGAAAATCATGCCACTTAGCCGGATGATTATATAGTGTCTGCTAACATTTCGTAACAAAACCAAATTTCATAAATGTCATTTTCCTTTGCTTCCGCAGACGGCATGCCTCATTCTCCTCAAGTCTGCAATGTGCAGGGCTTGCTTATTCATGGGGTGCCCTATCAATGCAGCAACAGTGAGAGAAATCAAAATTTCCCCATGTACTTTATAATTAAAAATCATGAGCAACATTCTCCTCTTGCGCAAGCTAGGGTGCATTGACCTTTCTTAGATAACAAAATAAACCCTAGAATTACACCACACTCTTTGCGGCGCATTCACAAGAGGACGTTTCACAACCTTTTACCACTTTTCCCGCGTCAACCCTTCCTTTTTGTCGCTTTTTAAGATCGGAGTCTTGCACCCCATTTGGCCTCCATCTCTCACCTAAGGATCCAAGACCAACTCTCTCATTATCAGAAATTAAAGAAGAAGACGACGACCAACTCTCTAACTATCAAAAAGAATAGAAGAAGAAGACCAACTCTCCCCCACTCAAATCCCTAAGCAATGCAACTCGTCAAGATAATCTTCATTATAGCTATAACAACGGCTTTCTCCATCGCTCTCACAATGGAAAGTGTTGTCGAAGTTGAAGAGAAACCACCATATGAGCATAGTATTGACACATCAACGACATTGTCACAAGGGCTCATCATGCATGATGAAAAGAAGCTAATGCCTTCAAAAAGGTTGAGTCGGTTCCTCACAGAAGAAAAAAACCCTAGAGCAGCTGACCACTGCTACAAAGACAATGAAATATGCCATATTCAGCAGGGTAAAAACCATAAATGTTGCAGCAACAAGTGCATGGACTTAAATACAGACAAACACAACTGCGGTTCATGCAAGAGAAAGTGTAAATACACAGAAGATTGTTGCAGAGGAGAGTGTGTACTGCTTTCTCTTGATAAGAGGCACTGCGGGAAGTGCAATAACCGGTGCCAGGACGGAGAGTTTTGCGTCTTTGGAATGTGTAATTATCCATAAGAAGGAATTGGGTTGAGGTTCGTTATTTATTCATAATACAATAATAAAATAAAATAAAATAAAAACCCACATTTGGGTGGTTCTCCCACGATTTATATTGCTAATTACTTCTTTTTATAATGTTGATAAAAAAACGAATATAATTTTTTTCAACCCTCCAGGATTTATCTCTATGTAATACTACAATGAAATTTAAGTAACACGTATTTTTTTCCTTATCATTGATCGCAATTCACATAACTCTTGGGTTAACGACGTCGAAGGGGAAACATATAAGAATATATTTTTGAGTTAATATAATTCTATGAAATCATGAGTTCTGCTCATTGTTTTCTAAGTATAATTAAATCAGATTCAAGTGGTGTCGTTTTCTTGGGATCGTTAATCATATTTATTCAAATGCGAAGAAAATTAATTCAATCACCTCATATCCATTCCTTTCATGAATTATTTTATATATATATATATATATATATATACACACACACACAAGACTTGGGTGGGCTATAGTCCAAGTCAAAATTTTATCAATTTTTTTTTGTACTATTATTATACCAGTTCAAGTTATATTTAATTAAATTAGCTCAAGAAAAATATGTTTTGCCCATAAAATTAGCCACCTTCTTTTTAATTAAAATTTCTAATGTTTTAGTTAAGAGAGTCAAAGTCAAAAATCTTATTCCCCTCGTGCTAGATTACTTATTGTTTCTCTACATATTTAACTCACAAATTTTAACAAAAGCAAAACACCTTTCTTTCTCCATCTATTGTATGGTACTATCCATCACACAAATTCAACTCAATCTTGTCTCAACTACTAAAACATTGCTTCAAACTTTAAAAGATGTCGGATTTGATATTCTCCTTGCACATGTGCAATCTGTTTGCACACAATATGAGATTGACGTGCCTCATATAAAAGGCTACAAGTAATTCATGTCAACAACAAGGATTGGTGACAATTTACTAACATTGTCATTGTAATATATTTAACTCAGTAATAGATTTTCAATTGGAAGAGTTGAATTCTAGATTCAATGATTGAACAATAAAACTTCTTGTACTTGACTCTTTTTTAGAATCTAAGGATAACTTAAATCATTTAAAGTTGATGATATTTGAAGCTTGTTGATAATTTTTATCCTGAAGATTTCAATGAAAAAGAGATGCATTATTTAAGATCTCAACTAAAATATTATCAAATTAATTTGATTTATCATAAGAGCTTTCAGCATATGTCTATCATTTTCAAATTATGTAGAGGATTAATGAAAACAAATAAGTTGCAACACAATCATTTGATTAACAAGTTGATTACTTTGCATGTTTTCAGTACTGCCACCAAAAAGTGAGCATTTTTAGCGATGAAGCATGTTAAAAATATATTTCATAATAAAATAAAAAATGAGTTCTTAGCATATTTTATAATGATTTACATTGAACAAAAGCTTGTTGAAGATATCTATTTAGATTCAATTATAGATGAATTTTATTCCACAAAACATCGAAGGGTACAATTTTAATAGTGGATTTATTTTTACTTTCACTTCAATTTTATGTATTTTCAAATTTATTTTTTTAATATTTTGAGTCATGTATTTGAATTAAAATTTTATTATTAATTTTATAAATTCATGTTCATGAGTTAATGATTGATCTTAAAAAAAATTATATATTTTTTTAGCAACCCAGGGTAGAATAAATTTTTGGCTCTGCCCTTATGTGTGTGTGTGTATATTAGTTGGTTATTGGTTACAATTCTAAAAGTACATAAATTGCAAGTATTTTAATCCAAATTATTTTGTTCTCACTTTATTGCTTGAAGTAGTAGGCTATGAGCATATATAAAGGTTTGTCACGCTTTCTAAATATATGGCATCGCAGTTTTGCAGGAACCATTTGCTCCTCTTGGAGTCTATTTTTTGTGTTTGAACAATACCTATATTTCTAAAGTTTCTTCATTTGTTCGGCTGGGACTATAACATGTGTGTGTGTTTAATAAGCATGCAAGAAATGTTCCTTTTAAGAATTTATGAATGACCTTTGCGTCTTATGTAAAATCATATTAGAAGTGAATTATTATGTGACCTTAAGCAAAGTCGTCCTTTATTATCTATAACACAATGTTATTCTTCTAAGTGCGTGTTTGGCGTCGCAGCTGCGACTGCGTTTACAGAAAAACATTGTTGTCATATGTTTAGTTACAATCTACACGTATATTACTGTTTGTAGGACCTATGACCATTTGCGGTTAAATCGCAAGACAACTAAAAGCAACTTTAAGCTGTTTTTTATGCTGAGTTGCAAATTGTGTTTATAAACACAATAAACAGAGGCGCGTAAGAAGAAGAACAGAAACAGAGTAGTGAATAGTGCACAGTGGAGAGAAACTCCCTTAGTTTACCACCGGCCTTCGCCGTTTCCACTACCAGCCACTAATCTTCCTCTTCCCCTTCTCCTTCTCATTCATCTTCTGCATTCTCCATTATTCATGTTGTATGTAAACAGTGAAGAGCAGCTCACCACCGGCCTTCGCCGTTTCCACCGCCAGCCATTTTCCTTTCTCTTTCTCCTTCTCTTTCATCTTATGCATTCTCCACTGTTCACGTGAACAATAAACAGTGGAGAGCATCTCCACTATTCAAGTCCGGCCCAAACCTAAATGCCCGGTGTCTGGGTCTGACCCAGTAAAATAAAAAAAATCCAAAAACATTTCTCAGATATTATGTTTTATTTGAAAAATTAGTGTTTAACATTATTCAATAACACTACATAATTATATTAGAAGGAGATCGCATGATGACGTAGCATTTGCAGAATTTGATCACAATTTCAATTTTGTTCTTGATGATATTTTACCTGATGTGATGATATTACCTGATGTTGTTGCACGCTCAAGAAACCATGGAAACTGTAGTCCTGTCGGATGGATCTCGTACGTGATGGAATTGCAAATAGTTTAATGTAACAATAAAAAATACTTTATATAAAGTATTGTTTATTTTATGATGTAATAGCAGTAGTTAAATATACAATATTTCAATTAAAAATCATCAATATTAATATGACTTTTTTAGTTATTTTATAACCTCAATTTGAAAAGCATTCTTAACCAAACACATTAAACTACTTTTTGTTCAACCTCAATTCCAACCACAGTTTTAACCAAACATATATTTTTTCAAATCAATCTCAACTAAAATTAATTTTTATAAAATAACTTTTTTCAAACCACAACAGCTTCCACCATACCAAACACACTCTAAATAAAGTTCAATTCTCTTTTTAAATTCAACCATTCTAGTAAAAATTGTCATCGTTTTCTTATATAGTTGGGTCATTTTGAGCTCAAATTAGTACCCAATTGCATGTTTTTTAGAATAAATGGTTGAATCGAAAGAAATAGGACTAAAGTGAAAAAAGCAGGTAAAATAGATGACAATTTTAAATTTTGTGTTAGAAGTTCATTTTAGCCCCACATGTTTTTAGCTATTATGTAATAGGTCTCTTTAATTTTCAAAAATTCAATTTTGGTGTCAAAGTTTATTTCCCACCTTTTTAGTTCTTTTTTGGTTAGAGGAGAGAGGAATTCTCAGATTCTAGTGTAGAGAAAAGAAGTTGTCATTGACGACAATTCTAGCCACCAATAGGTTGGATTTAATGAGGTAGATCTAACCGCGAGAATGATTTTGGGTTTGAGATGTCTTTTTGGTTTTTATTAGCCATAAAAAGATTTATCAAGGTGTTTATGGTGTTTTCTAGATGTTTTAGGTCAAAATAGGTTGAAAAAGGGTTGAAAATTGGTTTGGAATTGAAAGAAATTGAAGGGTCGATTTTCAATTTACTGTTATAGATGGTGCATCATCTACTGTCTTTTTTGAAAGAAAAAAATAAATGGGGCGGATGACCCTTTAATGAAAAAAAGTGGGCTAAGCCCAAGCACGCAGGCTAAGTCGTAGGATCGCACACCTGGGCTGTTTTTTTAATGCACAAGGCCACATAGCTTGGATTTTATTTATTTTTGCTATTTTATATTTGGCTTAAAAAAGTTTGATAGAACACATCATTTAAGCCAATTGAATGTATTAGTCGAGCCGCAGGTTTAATGGATTAATCCACGGTGTTTAGATTTGTCACAACCCGATTTTTTACCCTCTTCTTCTTATTTGTTTCAAAAATATGTTTTTGATGTATTTGCATCATTTTTGGTATTTTTAGTACCTTTTCAAAAAAATTAAAAATTTAAAAATTTACTTTTGACATATTCGGTTTCGAACGCATTTATTTCAAAATCATTAATCAATTTTATTGAGTCGACGATGACATTGCTATTTTTTCTAAAAATTAAGAAAAAAAAATATTTGGACAAGAAGACAAAAAATGCAAAAGAGAAAAAATAAGGGACTAAAGTGATTTTTTCTAGTTGCTTGGGATCTTAGCAATTGAGAGAAAAAATGACAAATTATTCTATCTATAAATAAATGGTTATACCACATAAAAATGAAGGAAGAATTTTAGATGAAACATTAAGGGAAAAAAAAAAAGAAATTAGTTAGAGAACAAAAAAAATCATACACACAATCACACCCTCTCTCTCCATGCACCAACAAATTACCCAACCTTTTTTCCCCCACAAAAGGGCCACCTAGCCGTCAAATTCAAAAGGCCGTCACACTCCAATCAAAATTAGTCCCATTTACCACACATTTCTTCATTTACCCCGAGTTTTTATACCCACATGTGGCTGATCTGGTTCAAGACTCGAATCACGAGTTTTATCAAAGTTATCGGGTTTTAATAAAGTTACCGGGTTATTTTTAATTTATTTTATAAATCAAAACAATATTATTTTAGTTAAAAATAAATAAATAATTAATGAGTTGTAATTAGATTTTTGATCAGATAAACCAGACCACATGAGTTTTTGACTTTTATTATTTTTTTTAAAATTAATTTAATTCCAACTATGAATTAATTAAATTTCAAATTAACCCATCAAACCGAAACAGATTTTAAAACTATGCATTTACCTGCACAAACGGCTCAATTAAAAGAAACGGAAAAGTTTGTATCTTAAACATTCTAGAAGAGATCCCACTATTTCAAAAAGCAACAAATTCAAAAGCTCTCTCGGGGACCCAAAACAAGGAAGCTCGCTATCAGCAGCCAATAAAACCATCGATTACCAATCTCCTCACCGTGGTCTCCATCCACCACTTTCACCGTAAGAAAACCCAGTCACGTAGTTCACCAGCCCTTCTCCTTCTTTTCCAGTCACAGAAAGACAGAAACACACCACTTCCCACTCATAGCTCTCATCTCCCTCTCCGTGCAAAACACAGTCTCCCAAAGCATCTTTTGTTTATTTTTATGTTTTAAAAATATTTTAAAAAAATTTTATTTTTTTATTTTTTTAACTTCAAATTTATATTTTTTTTGTGATTTCAGATTATTTTGATACGCTAATATCAAAAATTATTTTTAAAAAATATAAAAAATATTATTTTAATGCATTTCCGAATAAAAAACACTTAAAAAAACAACCACAACTATACTTCCAAACACCCAACATTCCCCAGCCCGCACTTGATAACACCTACCATTCACCTATTATTTTTCTTAATAACTCAGTCACCATGACATATCTCCTTCATCAACCCGATATCCTCCATTAAACCCATTTTATCCAAGCACCATCTTTAACCCGTGACCCTCATCTTTCCTTCCCCACAAATACAGTAGAGAAAAAATAATTTTTTCACATAAAATTAATTTAAAATTAATGTCAATAATAATTAAAATATGCAATCGATAATTCTAATTGTCTAATGATTACTTTGATACCACTATTGGGTTTTCCAAAACCCCTATACATAGCATAAACTATAAATTTAAAATCTTTTTAGAAGTTTCAAAGATTTTGTTAGATAGATTTAGAGTTGTTTAGGGTTTATATAATGAATATTTGAAGATAAAATGTTTTTTTTTTACTTTGAATAATTGCTTTAAGGTTGGGTTAATGCAAACCACTATCCAAATGTTCGGCCTTTAACAATAATCTACACAAATCACTAGTGAGAAATCTTTTAAACCCTTTTAGGTGAGAAAAATTCTTATACATTTGAGTGTTAGCTTTTTATATATATTTTAGGTATTTTTATATTGTACTCTTCTAACATGAAATAAGAGACATAATTTTTTATTTATAGGCAAACTTAAAAACTCTATAAATAGCAAAATATCAATTTTCCGTTTAAATAATATCACATATATTATTTTAGTCTAATTTTAGAAATTTATTTAATTAAGTCTTTACTTGGTTGTTTCTAGGTCTAAAATCATAATTTCCTGTGTTAATTATATTCTAGTCCTTAATTTCTAAAATTTATTTACAATCAAGTCACACTTGATTAATCATCATTTTAATTTTTGATCAATGGTTCTTATATGTATGAGTCATTAGATTCTCTAATAAGTTGACCAAAATATAAATCATA
>Ga0325402_1000578_pt1 | contig 26367 bp, 14 predicted proteins | sample PopdelMetagenome_22_FD_207212 | JGI IMG/M metagenome (GOLD analysis project Ga0325402, IMG submission 207212) | Populus deltoides microbial communities from Bellville, Georgia, United States - Xylem-PdKOR-R3 | ecosystem: Host-associated > Plants > Phyllosphere > Stem > Wood/Secondary xylem... | reverse complement strand
TTCGAGCTAGGAGGAGTCTTTCATCCCACATAGAAGGCTTGATTAGCACTCTTTTCCTATACTTTTTTCAAGAACAAGTTATGAATTTGAGGAAATGATCAGTAATTTGCATGGCTAATTTCATTATCATATGAAGGATTTTGTTATGCTGCCACAACAGTCTCTGAACGAGCCACAGAGAGGGCATATATTTTCTCTTCTCTCTTGCATGTGAATATGGATCAGCATAATAATCATTCGTAACCCAACTTGAGAAAACAGGTATAAGAAAAAAGACAGGGAATTTGATCAGAATCATTTCTTTCTTCTGGTTATGCCATAAACACTGAATTGATTAGCTAGGAATCTCTGTGACCTTAATTACTCATTCTCGAAGGGTTGGTTCTCTTCCCTTGATATATACAAGGCGGCCAAGCAGTAAAGTTTGACAACTTGTCTCTTTGTTAACTAGTTTTTTTTTTAGCTGTGCTGCACAGCAGCTAGAATCATTTTCTTTTCCGATTTTTTTTAAGATATATAAAGATGTTATGAAGTTGAAATTTTGATGCGTATTGGACAAAAATAAAACTTTTAAAATGCTGAAATATTAGCATATTGGATTACATATTATTTTAAAAAAATATTTAGACAACAATACATTGAATCAACCCGAATTAATCATGGTTAACATGTGAAACCCCTGATTTGAGACATAAGAACATAATAACCTCATGGAACCTATATCAAAACAAATCAGGAAGTTTAGTCGTAAAGAACTAAATATTAAAGGTTGAAAACAAAAGGATACTAAATCTATAAAAAAAAAACTTGAGTAAACTTAGAAGTGGTCAACACTATATCGCAGGCTGAGAAAATTTTAACTATATATCAAAAAGAGTTAGCATGATGTTAGTGTTTCTAGAAAAGTAAAAAAAAAAAAAATGAGATGAGTCATTTTCTAACCTAGAAATATATAAAAAAAAAACTTCAATTTAATAATATGAAAAATCAAGAAAACCTATGACTCTTTTAAACCTAACCTAAGTAAATTAATCCTCGAAATCCAAAGTCCATGAAATTTTAGAAAGAAAAAATACATGCTTAAAAAATTAAAAAAAAATCCAATGAGCTTCGCATTGACGTATATTTAAGTAATTTTACCGTGCTATTAAGTTGAAAAAGATTTAATTACCTCTCATGGGAAGTATTGTAAATTTTTAACTTTACCAGCTGCCTCTCTGGTATAAAATTTGATAGAACATGCATGTAGCACAACTCATTTTCATGCATATGCGGACGCGTGCACTATGCTTTTTTAGCAGAAAGCAGATTCTACAAAGCAGACAACTCTTTCCAGTAACAATACACCAGCTAGCTTCCATTCCATTGAAAAATCGACTCTCAGCTATACGCATATGTTGCCTTACTAGCCATGGACTTGCTTCAATAATTGTGTGCCATGAAGAACCGATATCATGCATAAAATAATTCAGAGATCCCATGTTAGTTATACATGGCATGCATACCTATAGAGGACAACGAAGGGCTTCCTTTAGAAAAGTCACTCTTCCCAGACCATCCATTTCATGTTAGCATTCCTAGTAGAGTTCCCATGATAAGTACTAGACGCCCTCTCTCTCCGTCATGAGTCGTCGAGGAGGCATCAATATCATGCATGTATGCATATATTCTCAGCCATTTTCATCTGTGGGCTCTGCCCAAGTTGTTGACATGATATACACTAGCTAGGATCGGTGTACTCTAGGCTTTTGTGGTCCAGTTGCTTATCTCTGATCTTCAGATCCGTCTCTGCGTCCATTCCTTTCTATTTAAAAAGGGGTGTGCACAAATCCAACGTTTCAACTGCATATCGTGTTGCCCTACTAGGCAAGAATATCCAGGGAGAAAAAAATGGAAGCCACAGTGGCTATCTACCTAGCTAGCTAGACATGTTTTATATCTAAAATTCTATTAACAAAATATAATGGTTTCCGTCTAACCTTTTTCTTTTTCTCTTTTTTCAAATGTCGCAATTAGGTCCAGCATTGCCTTGGTCCTTTGAGATTGAAAAAGGTGGCGTTGTTGCTGTATAGAAAGAGCTGTGGATCGTTCACATATTGTGGAGGCGACCATGGATGGCGAAAGCTTCAATATAAAGAGGAGGTGTGTGTTCGGTACATGGTCCATATGTTTTTGTAAAAGTATGTTAGGATTGAGAAATTTAGGCGAGTTTGGATTGAAAAATACGAAACTTTTTAGTGGTTTTTTTTACTCAGCAGAAGCATGTAAAAATAGTTCAAAAACATCTCTGTACAAGTTCATTTGTAAAATGTGCCTGTTTTTTAAGCTATTGTTTGAAAATTCATATATTTCTAAACTACTTCTAACTAATTGTGATTAAACTTTTTTTAAAATAAAGGACTGTGAAAAAGGAGTCCCGCATATTATTATAATTATTTTATTTTATTGAGTTTTATATGAAATTAAAAAAATAAAGTCGTCAGAGGTTGTTTGACATCCAATTTTTACCATAAAAAGCTCTAAACCCCCCCCTCCCCAAGAGAGGGTATAGAAGACTGAGGTGGGCTGTAGTCCAGGTAGAAAAATAGATACTAAAAAAACCTAATATCCCATCTTATAAGTATAGCATTTTATTTACCTCTTTCCAAATCCATATATGTAAATAGTCCCGTGTGCATTATTCCTTATTAGCCTAGTACCTTTCCATTGGGCTTCTTAGCCTTTAGCATCCCATTTCTCTTCTTACTCATTGAATAAATGTCTCATGATTTTTCCATTCCGGAGAAAAGAATTCATTTTATATATCCCAATTTATATGTATTTGCTTCATAGAAAAATACTAAAAAAATTAATTAAAAAAATAAAAAAATAAATTGAAACCCACTTTGTGTTTGAATCAGAACATTCAAATATAAAAAGTTAGCAACACTAGGAAGTTTAAACTATAAGGGTTGAAATGGAGCACTTATGAATCTATAGGGACTAAACACAACTTACTCTTTAGCCCCATCTCATAGCAGCAAATAAATACTCAATCAACCATGAGGGGTGTAGCCTTACTAGTCAGGCTCTAGATTTGCTTCCTAAAGGTTACTAATTCGAGTTTCACAAATTTCAGGGACCATTAAAGGTTTACATGGTCTTTAACTTCAAGACCCGTTGGATTAGTCGAGGTGCGCGTGAGCTGGCCTGGACACCTATGTTAATAAAAATAAATAAATAAATACTCAATCGAACTTCATGATATTTTATGCACTTACCACATTTTTTGCCACTTGCTTAACTCCCATTGGTATGGAGTATGGTTTCTTAGCTCATCTTTCAATTCATAATGGGAAAATTTCCATGTATCATTAGTGAAGTGATGGAAAACAAAAGACCTGAAATCAGAGCGTCTATTTAATGATTGATATTAAAAAACAATCTATGTTTATTTGCTTCGTAGACCAGGACAGAAAAAAATTATGGCTTCGCCCTCCCCCCCCCCAATGCATGCAAATCTCAATGACCTCTTTCCAAATCCCAAAACACCTACACCACTCCAAAAACCAATAATCAAACCATTGTTGATGGAAAAACCATCACCAATGAACTCTATCTTCGAGAGGAACATGTTGACAACAAGTTCGGTCTTTTTAGTGCTTAGGATGTGGACGACCAAATATTCTTTCTCAACTTGATGTTTTTCGGTGATTTTCTCTCTCTTCTTAACCTTGAGGATGAAAAATGACCATAATAAAGTTTGGGATAAAAAAATTAAATTTTAGGACACCAAATTTAATTTTTACCAAGTCAATTAATTGAAATTAGGGGGAAAATCGCAATCAAATTAGAGTTTTGGGGTCAATTAGGGGGCAAATTAAAAAATTTCACAGCCAAGAATCAATCTGCAAAAAGCGTCAAACTATAGGGGCTTAATTGATTGAAACCGAAGGTGAAATTGAAGAAATTAAAAGTTTAATGGTCAATTAAGAGCTAAATTGAATAAATTCGAGACCAAGGATCAAAATGGAAAAGACGCTGAAATTCATGGTTAAAATTGAAGTTTTTTAGGGATTAAATTGCATTAAATCAATAGTTTAGGGTCAATTATGGGTGCAATTAAAATAAATTGAAAGTTAGAGGACTAAATTGAACTTTGACCAAAATCCCTAATTTAAGACAAAATGGCCTCGTTTTGAATTAAAAAAAAGAACCAAACGGCGCGTCGTCTAGTACTGTTTATTGTTTTCTTCAGTTTTTGCACGAAAAAATGCCTGAGTGGCTACTTTTCAAGTGCATTTAATGCTTCATATCTCCACCAAATTTGACAACACTTGAACTAAAATAATCACATGACATTTCTCTATAACCAAGTATGGTTCATTCACGCCGATTGACATCACAACAGCTAGAGGTGAGCAAAACAACCAAAACATTGATTAAACCGAGAAAACCAGAAAAAAACCGAACCGGAAAAAACCAATTAAAACTTTGAAAAATCCAGCCGGTTTGGTTCGGTTTCGGTTTTATAAGCAAAAAACCGAAAAAACCGAACCAAACCGAAACCGGAAAAAAATCTAGCCGAACCGGAAAAACCGAGCCAAATCGGTTTGAACTGGTTTTTTCCCTAAAAAAACCAAACCGAAACCAGTCGGTTTGACCCGGTTTTGGTTTTTTTTAAAAAATCAGTTTGGTTACTTTTTTTGATAAAAACCGAACCGAAAATGATTACCCCTAACAGTAGCCACGGCGCCGGCATAAAGTTGCCAACTCAAGCAGCCTTGCATTGTCAAATTTGACAATTCATGGTGCCTACTTTGAACTAATGGCTGGAATTTTTCCTTGGTGGAGACAAGATTACCCACTTTTATCCCTTATAAATAGGGGTGGATTTAATGGTCTGGGCATGAAGAAATGTGGGTTCAAAGTTGACCAAAAACCAGCCCCTCCTTTCTGTTTTTGCCATTTTTTCTCTCCTTCTCTCTCTTTGTCGGCCCTCAGTCATCGACCAATGCCACCACCAGCTCATCCGCTACCAGCTCCACCATAGGTAGCTAGCTCGGCCACTAGGAGCCACTATCGATACCTCTCTCTCTCTTGCAGACCTTTTTCTTTTTCTTTTTCTTTCTCCTTCTCCTTCTGCTAGAGGCGACTAGCACCGCCAGAGAGGCAACCGTCCTCTCCACCAGCTCCACTGCTAGACCACCGCCAACGCTCCCTAGCCTAGGTAGTCTTTCCCCTTCTCTTCCTTTTTCTTCCCCCCATCTTCATCACCCTGCATGTAGAACGAGAATTCGTTCTGCATGCGGGGTGCAAAATAATTAACCCTAGCTTCGAGTCGAACCAGTTCTGGCCTAGCCCAAACCAAAAAAAGAAAAGGTATGTTGGGCCAATACCGGCCAAACCCCTTTTTAGGCTGATACCGGCCTAACTCTTCGAGGCCGAGATCAACCCAATCTTTCTTCGGTTGAATCTGGCCGAATTAGTTGGGCCGGCTCGACCTATATATTTAATAATATTTAATAATAATAATAATATAACAATATATATTATATATTAAAAAAACCAAAAAATTCTATGGGGCATTTCAAAATATTTCTATTTTTCTCACGTGTTTTTCTATCAATTTTGCTTAATAATGGGTTATATTTTGACATTGTAAAATATAAATTTGGTATTAAAATACTTGGTTTTCTTTGAAATATTTAAAAAAAAATCAAAACTTTTAAATTAATTTTAATTTTCAAAAAATAAAAAAAGAAATAAAAAATTGTTTTGTTTTCATATATACGACCAAATCCTAAATAGTTTTCCAAGCATATTTTCAAAAACAAATTGCATATTTCTCATGTTTTAAAAAGCAAAGGAAAAAGGATATCGTAATCAGTTTATGATCATCCATTAGGATTTGACCAAAGTATCAAAATCCATTTACCAATCATTTTTTAAAGTCTAGATGTAGACTTTAATATCTGTGGGGTGTAAAACTACACAATAGAGTACACCCTTAGGTATTAAAGATACAAGGTGTAAAATAAACACGATGCTAAAATTTAAACTTTAGAACGGTTATGATTAAACTCGATGAGGTGGAGACTCTCTCACGAAGGGAGATCTGCCTTAGACCTTAGAAAAGACCGGTGAATAGAAACCCAACTTAGAAAAACAATCAAACAACAATGCAGCTTACTTTAGATAGGGTACACTAGGGGTGATGCGTCTTCCCCTTGCATAACCAGTCTCTTACCTAGACTCTCGCAAGCCATAGGTTCCTAGTAACCATAATACTAGTTGGCGACTTCTGAACTTTAATCATAATCTTGATTAAACCCAAACCTTTTCCTTCTTAACAACAATACCTCTTCAGGAGCCATGAAAAGCTTGTTAGTACCCCGATGTCGCACCTATGAGAACCATGATCCTTAATTTTTGATTAATTTCAAATTGTGTCATTACTAAATATAATAAAATGCCTAGTTTTTTTTTTTGGAATGAAGAGGTGACAGATGACTTTTTATCATCTCCTAGAGTTAGATAGGGTATATATATATATATATCTTCGAAAGATTAACTCATGATCTAGTGGTTCGACAAGGATTATGGAAGCCTATTCAGTTATCTAAGAATGGTCCCCAGCTTTATCATTTGTTGTTTGCGGATGACTTGCTCCTTTTCGCTAAAGCATGAATGGATCAAGTTCCGATCATTAAAGCTTGCTTGGAGTCCTTTTATGCGGTTGATCAGATCATTCACCCCAGAGTCTGTTGATTAATTGGACAAGAGTAAAGATAGAGTCCCATTCTACATGTCAATATCGACAACAAAGAAATTTATAGTAAAAGGAAAATCTATCGACTTTAATTATAAATCGTGAGGGTTTAAGTCCCTCTATCCCCAAAAAAGGGCCCGCTCGACTCCCTAATTATTTATCTTATTCTCTCTTTTTGTTAACGGTTCAAAATTCGTTAACGGTTAAAAAAGTATGCAATAGTCTACAATAAAAAAAAAATGGTCAATCTAAAACTCAGGGAAAAAGTTCTTTTTAATAAGCATACATTCTTTTTTTTCCTTTACCATCCCTATAGTTTTTGTAATTTCAATGTTGGTCCTAAAGTTCATTTTCTTTACATTTATGTCCCTGAGTTTAAAAAATAAGAGAGAAAATCGCATAAACAATAAGAAGAGAGAAAATCATCGGTTTAGCCATTTTTCGACTATGAAACTCGTTATTAATGGTGTTAATAGGTTCTATTTAATGAGGAGAGTTTGATTGTGCTGGTTTTTTTCTCTAAAAATCCATGAAAAAAATTGAGTTCAATTTAGATTTTTTTTTTTGAATGATTTTAGGCTTATGTGGTGGTTTAGAATGGGTTTTATAGTGTTTTTAGGTGAAAATAACTTGAAAAATGAATTTTAGATTCAAAAAACTCCTCCTCTAATTTTTCAACCACCACAATGGTAATTGAAATCTAGGTTAGTTCCCAATAGATGACAAGATGCTTGCTTTAAAAATAATAAAGGGTGGACGACTTATTGTTCTCCTTTTAAAAAAAAAAAGACTCAAGCACATGGGTTTCCCTCAAACCCATGCGTTTGGGCTTTTTTTTTATCTTTTGATTTTTTGTTAATTTCATCTTTTAATATTAGATTTTTATTTTTTAATCTTATTCTTAATATTTGATTTATTTTGAATTGATTTTTGTATTTTTATTTATCATGTAATAAAAAAAAATTGAACCTAATGGAGTTCGTGACCTTAGTCATAGATTTGACAGGTTATCTTAAGTGAACAAGGGTTTTTTTTTTTTTTTGGACATGCCAAGTCAACATGATCTTATCAAGACAACTCTTGTAACGCCTTGAAATTTGACAACATTGCATGATACTTTGAACCTTAAACTTAATGAAAAACAAGGTAATTTATTTACACACACACAGACACACACATAGCTCATCGCACTGCATAAATCATACTATTATGATTTGTGTCACTTAATTCCTACCAAAATTGTAGCAGAGTTTCCTCTGCCCGAATCTCTTTACAATTTTTCTCTTCACTTTAAAACACCTATACATCTCATCTCAACTAAGTTCACATTCATTTAACATCCATAATCACAATTAGGGCCTTGGGCTCTTCTATCAATAATTACAATCATAATATTACATGAATTTATCTTCAAGCATGTTAAACTCATGTATAATAACATTTCATTAAAGATTCATTTATATCATGTGAGGCTCTAAATTCACTGGTTATAATTTCCAACAATAACATCATGTACAAGAGGAAGAATAAAAATGCATAACTACTACCTAATGATATCTCAAAAAAACTAAAGCACCGTGTCAAACAACCATACCTAAAGATATAACCTGCAGAAACACATTTCATATACAATATCTATTACAGTATAACTAAAAGCGCCAGTATAAATTTATCATATCATTTTGAGAAAGTCCACTACATTTCATAAGCAACACATAGTATTTTAAGATCATCTACTTCCATACACATTGTATAACCTCTCATTATACAAATAAGTTACTCCTTTTCTTCTTATTTGAATTCTTATCTTTTAGTTACTCATTGTCTCATACCAACCCCTTTTTATTATTTTCAAAGATTCACATCTGACCCCTGTGACTAGGGTTGATTTGTTACTTAATATTGGCTCTTGCCCCAAAGGCATATTATATGGGCACATTTTCTATGACTTTATTAGTGGCATCGTCAGTGGGAACTTGAACAAAAAGCTTATTAATTCTTTTTCAACCTCTACAAATAATTTCCATAGTTGATAAGACTTTAGTACATTGAAGATTAACTGATCCCCTTACAGAGACTTCAGTTCCCCTGGGTATCCAACAACTCTACCACCAAATACAAGTACTCAACAACGATGTTTTAGCCATAGAGGAACAACTTTGCTCTTTTTAGTACAATCAATAGCAAAGTCAATCCATAACATTAGATGCATAAAGACAACTCTAATTTTAGGAAGAAACTAGACAAAATAATATGGTAAGTAGATATCATACTTTAACTCTCCAAATGAGAAAACACTCATCAGCAAATCCAAGCCACAAACATGGCTATCTGCATCAATCTTTTTTCTAAGTCTTGGTTTTCTTATTCGCATGCTCCCCATCAGAAAAAACCTAGACGCGATGTGTACGAGACTACACCAACTTTTACATGTCATTCCCCCAAGTTGAAGAGTCTTTATTTTATCATGAAGTGTTATACACTCACCTTACTAAGGATTGTGTTAATGTTAAAGCCAATTTAGACAATTATGATGGCCTTGCTGATCCTAGAAAACACGTACAAAAAGTTAGAAACATATTAAAGCTAGTGACAATAGAGAGTGATGTCATGTGCAAGATTTTCCCTATAACTTTCCATGAATCTGCTAGGGTGTGGTATCGTAGCTTTAAATCTGGCTTCATCCTAAGTCTTTATGATTTCTGTGTAAAGTTCATCTCTCATTTCAGCACCAACAATCCTTTTAAAAAGAGCACACATAGCTCTTTACCATCACTCAATGAGATGATAAAAACATGAGGGCATATCTCTAGAGATTCAACAAAGAAATACTAAGTGTGAAGGATCTTTTTGAGTTTATCGCCATTGAAACCCTAATCAATGATGTCTACAACTATTCCTAATAGGAAAGGTTATACACACTTCCTAACAAAAATCTTCTTAACATCAAACACGCGATGAAAAATTACATCAGAGTGCAAGAAGTTAGTGTTACCAGATAAAGCCATCCACGCTTCTATACACAAGAAGAGTCTCTACCATGACATCAATCTCCAATAAGAGCATAAAAAAACACCAAGGAGCACATCCATGATTTTTTGATATTTTTTAAGATTACGACCACACCTCTCATAATGATACTTAATGAGATGTTGGCTAGTATAAAGGGAAAAGACTTTCTGCAATACCTACCTCTAATAAAATATGGTTCAAACATAAGGAACCCCAACAAGTTCTGTCTCTATCACCATAACTGTAGATATGACATAGAAAAGTGTCTTGCACTTACAATAGAGATATAAATATTGATCTCCAAATAGTACCTTCAATAATTTATAAAAAAAAAGATACAATATGAACAAATAGAAAACAATCTTCGTGATGTACTTCCTCATATAAGATAAATCTCAGAAATTATATCTCTATTATATTTTAAATTTTTAAAAAATAATAATAGTGTATCTTCATGTCTTCAAACATAGAAGATCTCCATGAAATTTATGTGAAAAAGTCTTCATTAATCTCTATTATGTCACTAGGTCCCCGTGATCAATTTTCCCCAAGTCTAGTGATCAATTGTGTTTTAAATCCCTGTGACCACGCGTCTATAAGTCCTAGTGACCAAGTGACTTTAGGTCCTCTAACCAAGGTGAGTATAGGTCCCTGTAACTACTGTTTCTAGGTTCAGCGACCAATTTTATCTAAAAAATCTTGGATCTTTCTCTATAAATTATTGATGAAAATATCTCATAAATTCACCAAAAATGACAAACATTTTAAAGCATACAACATTTTTGTGCAAGCATAAAAAAGGTAAAATTTTACATTGTAAATATTTTCTCTCTTCTTTAGATGATTAAAGTCTTCCAAACATGTATGTTTACAAGACTTTGGGGGGAAATGATAATACATAAAAAAAAATATTGTTGGCTAAGTTAGGCCCAAGCCTTAACAAAGTCATACAATGCTCGATTGGGTCGAGCCCCACCAAGCTCACTTCGGCCAGGCCTTAACTTAGCTACACGAGACTCAATTGGGTCGAGGCCCAATGGAGCTTCACGAGACTCGGTTAGGCAGTGGGCCAACAAAGCTCCACGAGGCTTGATCTTCACCCGTCCAAACTCGAGCTGGTTTTTCTAGCCTAAACAGATTTTCAAGCCTATATTTTCTCTCCTCTCTCTCTCTCTCTCTTCTCTTACTCTTTTTTATTTTACCACCTGTACAAGCCACAAGTTCAGCTAAATGCCACTTTTCATAATAGGCTATTCCAAATATTTTTCTAGACATTTTTCAAAGCTAGATAGTCTCAAGTTTAGTGAGAGAGATGGGAGTGGATGATTTCATCTCGATAATACAAAAAAACACTAAGCTAATCTCTTCGCATAGAAAACACACAGAGAACACAAATCTCTTTTCTACTAAAAAAATACATCTTTTATCTTCTTGATTTTTATGATTGTCACTTGAGCATCCAAAACTCAAATAATAACTTAAGCATCAGAGTGTCTCGTATTCTAACAGGGACTTGTTTTACACATACAACTTTAGGCCCAAAACTCATTAGCCAAAGAAAGTCCATTCTTGTAAAGTTTTTATATGACTTTATTAGTTCCATTTTATTATTATTATTCATAGTTGTTTGTTATCCTTGCTAGCACTTCAATTTCACACACACACTCTTTAATTTCCCCTTTCATAGTTCTTTGTCCTTTATCTTTTTATTAATGACTCAATTGTGCATGATTCACCTTTTATACTTATTGATGTCTTAAGACAAATTTTTTCCCCTTATTTTCTTCCTTCATGAACCCTTAAAATCATATGTTTTTTAGTTGTTGTTCCTATAGTATTATGCGACCAACACTAGAATATGAGGAACTAACTAGTCATTGTCTAATTAAGTAACAATAAATTAAAACCTCGCAATGAATAATTAATAATATAATAACTTTTACACTTTAAAAAACTTTTTGATAATACAATTGCAATGTAATATTCTTAATTTCCTAATAAAATCAATTTAGTTATCTATTAGTTTTGTACCTTTTTCTTAAATAACAAACAAATTTTTATGCAATGAAAATATTACGCATTTAATGTACGTACCAAAATTACGTGGTTATTTAAATAGAAAGAAGTGGAAAGGAAAAGAGAATCCTAAAATTAAAAACAAAAAAACTTAAACCTGCTTTTTTTTTTTATTTACCGTGGAGCAAGACTCAGTGCACTATATTTGCTACAGGGCACTAACATTCTTGCCCTCCATGTTTACAAGGAAAAGGTTGAATTCTTGGAGGGGGGCTAGTTTTTTCATTGGGTTCAATTGGCATTACCAATTTGTATAGGCGTAAATCGGTCTCTTTATATTTTTATTGCATAATAGAATTCCAAATCTACCTTTTAAAACAAAAAAAAAATAACTTGGGGAAAAGGGTGTTTTTGGTTTTTTTTTAAATGTATAATTACTTACTTATCTTTGTAAATTGTTTTCTTCAACTTGGGTCTGGGAATGTTTTTGCCATTTCAAATTGGCTTTTCTATAATTATCAATTAGAGATAGGGCCAATTGGATCTTTATATATATATATATAAAGAAAAAATTGTTTGTATGTGTGTTCAAGTGGGAAGAGTATGTGCCATTTGGGCAACGCGTTTAGGTTCCTCCAATAGTCAAACACTATTTTTCACAACGATGTATAAAGTGGTGTATTAAGATCTTTATAGTGGTTGTGCGTGTGGCGGTGACGAACGAATGGTTTGGCTCTAATAGACTCTTTTTTTTTTTTTATCTTTTCCTCCCTTCTTTTCTCTCTTCTCTCTTTGGCAAAGTACGACAAAGTAAAAAAGTTTCCTTTTATTTGTTTTATGTAAATAAATTGGTTCTCATTCTTTTGATTTTTATATATTTTGTTTTTTTAATCTTTTATAGGTTAGTTTTTTTTTCAATTTCACCCCTCATCATTTAATTTCATTTAGTTTTTATTTTAAATTTGGTTCTCATTCTTTTAATTTTTATCTAGTTACTTTCTTCTTCTTTTTTATAGGTTTTTTTTTAATTTCGCCCCTCATCATTTGATTTTATTTAGTTTTTATTTTAAATTTGATCTTTATTATTTTGATTGCTATTTATTTTATGTTAATCATTTTTCCTAACTTAATTTTTATTTTCAATTTCATTCCTCAACATTAAGAATTGCAATTTAATATGAACCTGATAGATACCGCCTCACCCCGCCCCGAACAAGTTGGTTTTTTTTTTTTATGGTTGTCTTACCAATAAGTAATGAATGTGGTATAAATATTATCAAAACATACTCGAAATCCGCCCGAACCAAACCTGAAATGTATATTTATATTATACAAATACATTCGTAGAAAATTTAGATTTGTTGTAATACAATGTGAGATATATGTATGTATGTATGTATAATGTTTTAATTTTATAGATTAATAATTTGATACACACACTTCAAAATTCAAATTTATATTTTAGTTCATTTATTTTTTATCTAATAATAAATAATAGTTAGATAATAGATATCCATAAGGATAAATAATTTCATCTCTCAATATTATAGATGACAATTTAATTTGAACTTGATGGATACCGATCCGCCTTGAACATGTCATTTTTTTATGGTTACCTTACCAAATATGTAATAGATATGGGGTGTGTATATATATATATTATCAAAACTGACCCAAATCACGGTCGTACTTAACATGAAATGTATATTTTTATTATATAAATATATTTGTTGAACGTTTATATTTTTAATACAATATCATAAGGTGTGTAATATTTATAATTTTATAATTTAATACACACACACTCTTCAAATAAACGTATTAATTATTTTATTTTTTATTGAATAATAAATAATAATCAGGTGATTGATACCCATAAAAATACTCAAAACTTGATGGATAGTTTATGGATATCTAAATTTCTTACCAGACAAGTAACGAGTAGGGTATAAATATTAAAAAATCTAGCATGTGAGTATTCATTGCCATCCCTACTCAACATTTGATTTCAATTTATTTTTGTTTCAAATTTTATATGTTTTTTTAATTACTCTTTGTTTTATTTTAGTTCCTTTTTATTGCTTTTTTTTTTTCAAATTTCATCTCTTAATGTTTTGTGATTGAGAATTTACTTCATTATTTTTTTAGAGTTTGCTTTCAATGAGGTTAGTTCTGAGCTCCTAACTAGGGTCACGAGTTTCAAATATTAACACAGATTGACCTCGGTCTCTTTTTAAGTTCTTTATTGAATTTTTTTCGAATCTCATCCTTCAACGTTTGATTTATTATGAATTGATCTTTTTATTTTTTTAATTTTCTTTCTATTGGATTATCCCAATATCATGTTCATGGTCACGAGGTTAACAAGTTAACTCAGTTTAACTATGTTCTTTTCTTTTTCATTGGTTTTTTTTTTCAATTTTGCTATTTGACATTGGATTGTTTGATAATTGAATTTTTAATTTGCTTTCAAATGAATTACCTCGGTGTTGCGGCGAGGTTACAAGTTTTGCATGATAATCTGGATGGATTTGGGTTGGGTTTTTTTACTTTTTTTTTTGTCATTTTTTTATTTATATTATCAAAATTATACATGTTTATTAAATTGAGTCGTGTTAATGACCCGAGTCTCAATTTCTCTTACTTATTTAGCAATGTTTGTGTTGCCTTAACTTCACCTTTTACTATGAAAAATAAAAGGGTCACCTCATGATGGATCACGAGCCACTCATCTGGTAAATCTCTAAACTATCCAACAATTCTTAATTGTATCCAGGATCTGTAAAGTATAATTATATTTCTCAATCAAGTACTTTACACAATAAAACAACACCATTTTGAAGAAAATCTGAAAATTGTGATACTTTAAACAAAAACATGAGAGGATAAATTTGACAAAACTAAAATATTTGAGATGAAATTAAGAATTAGATAATTTATTAGTGATGAAAATGAGGTTTAATGGATCTGTCGAGAGCTATACAAGAAAAGGAAAAGAAGATACAAAACCTGAGTTACAGCAAAATAAATAAACAGCACATAAACTATAGATGCATTACCAAAATTATGAAAGTTAACATCCTTTTCTTATTATTCTCTCTTTTAATTACCAATTTCTCTCTGATTTCTTCAACCAAATCATCTTTCATTTCCCTCCTTGGAGTTGCCCCTCAAGGTACCTATGCTTGTACCTCTTCTTTTCGTTTATAAAATTGCGTTTTCTTTAATTTGTTTTGATTTTTGAGTTCATGAAATGATGGTGTAATTTGGACCCAGATGAGAATTACTACAAAACAGAGACTATAAAGTGTAGGAATGGATCCAAGAAGTTCGCCAGAGTTCAACTTAATGATGATTTCTGTGATTGTCCTGATGGGACTGACGAGCCAGGTATATTCTCTCCTTTCTCTTTATTGTTTTAGTTTTAGTTTTTGTTTGATTGTTTTTTTAAATGGGTTTGTTATTGGGATTTTTTATTTATTTTGAGTAATGTGACACTAAAGATGGGTTTGGTGCATAATTGCAGAAACTAGCTGGAATGTTCTTGAGTCTTACATGTATACACTTGCATTTAGTTTTTTTTTTTTTTGTAATTGAAATGATGGGTATTGTGTTTATAATGGTAATGTGATACTGGAAATGGGCTTGCTTTATAATTATAGAAAGTTCTTAAATTTAAGGTAGATACTTGAATTTGGGGTATTATTTAATTATTATTAGTTTGCAAAATGATGGGTTATTATTTACTTAAGGCTCTCTGGTGACTGCAAAATTTTGTAGAATTCATTACCATATAGCTTTTGTAACGGTAATGGTTTTGTTTGTTTCTTATATTTTTGAAAGATTTTATGGTATGCAAATTGTGTGTGATATCTTTTGTAGGAATTATATTTCCTAGCCGAAAATTGTTTTTCAATTGCTGTGTTGGTTGCAGGAACATCGGCATGCCCACATGGAAAGTTCTACTGTATGAATGTGGGACACCTTCCTGTTTCATTACATTCTTCAAAAGTGAATGATGGAATCTGCGGTAAGATGGGTTATGGATTTGTGAGTTTTTTTTTTTTTTTTCCAGTTTTTAAGCACATATAGTTATGCTGTTTAAGTTAAAGCTATCAAGTGTCGTGCAAGCTTGTCTGCGTACATTTATATTTCATGTAAAGACTTGGATGCTCCAGGAGTGTCCTTCTGTAAAGACAAAAGAACATGTGAGACTGACTGATTTGGTATAAGTTGAATAGCAAGAAAACGTGTCTACTGGCTTGAGATAATGAATAAAATATTGATTGACTAGGACTTAATGGTGAATACTTAAAAGATCTTAGACAGGATCAACAGATGAAGATGGATTTGTACAGCCTATGCTAGTTGGAATTCTTCAGTGGAAGCCTTAGATGGCATGTTGCTTTTTCGCTGTTTGATGACTGGCATCTAACTTTAGAAATGTGTTCATGCCACATGATTACAAAAATCTCTTTTTAATATTCAGCATCTGTAATTATTAATAAACCATGTTGATAATCTCTTTTTTTCTGGTGAGAAATTGATTCCTTTATAAATTCTGCCACTTCTCCACCCTCCTCTGGGCTTGAAAACATGGTCTGGATGTCAACCAGGGTCTGAGAATTTCTCAACATACCAGAAGCTCGTGCCTCCCTTTTCTTTCCTGTTTTCGCGCTTCATTAACACTACCATTTTTATTAATAAACCAGTGAAATTGTTTCGTCTGTTTTTTGTGGCGGTGTTTTTTTCTTAATGTTTGCATGTTTAAAGGTCCTTTTTTAGTTAATTCATTGATCGGGAAGTGTCCTTGTGGTGTACTGCTTCAAGGGCTTTTAGTTGTGTTTCCCTTGCCCATATTCAGGAAAGGTTAGAATGCACTTTAGTTTGTTTTTCCTTCTTCTGTGTTAATTTGGAGGATGCTTACCATCAACAGTACTTTTGAAAATTTAGTTCAGTTTGAGAATCTTTATATCCCTTTCTTTGTAGATTGACTTTCAGAATTCTCCAGGTGTTTGTGTACACTGAATATAAACCTTTTAATTGTTGAAATTTCTTTTATTGACCATTCTGTATTATGAAATAAAATGAGCAGATTGCTGTGATGGAAGTGATGAGTATGACGGTGAAGTGAAGTGTCCAAATACATGCTGGGAGGCTGGCAAAGTGACCAGAGACAAGCTAAAGAAAAAAATTGACATTTATAAAGAAGGTGTCACCATAAGGAAAAAGGAAGTTGAGCAAGCAAAACAAGCAATAGCGAAAGATAAAGAAGAACTGTCAAAACTGAAAAACAATGAAAAGAGTCTTAAAGGGCTTGTTAAAAATCTTAAAGGTAATTCATCATTTTCTAGTAAGGTTAATTTCTCTTCAATTTCAACATTTTGTTTAACATACTGTCACTGTTAACTGTCAAGTTCTCCTCCTTTCCCTTACTCTTTGATTTTCCAGCTTTAATTCCACTACTAATGGCCTTATGGAATTTTTAATCAGATTCGGTGAACACATAGATGCGCATATGCCAAGCAAAATGAAAAGGCTACACATATGCATCTATATGTATTGTATAGTTATACATGCCTGCTTGATATTGGCTCTAATTTACACTGAGTTTGCAGAAAAAAGAATACATGCTGAAGGTTGAACTGCATAGTCTCAATAAGAACTCATAGAGCAACCTTAAATGAACCAGTTCTTTAAACAAAGCAAGTCCCTTGTTAGATATCTATAACTCAATAATCTTGCAGTATTTTGATTGAAACACTCCACTCTGACTTGTTTAAGACTCTGCTTCCGCTCTGTTAAAGAATTGAGAAATTCTGTTTCTTCTTGCTATCTTGTTGATGCTTAAATTTATAAATTTGTTTAAATATAGCAGTTGTGTGACCTTTCAGCCAAGTAACTGATTATTCACGTCTACCTTCCATCATTTATTTGAGCTGTTATATAGCACGTAAGGAGCAGATTGAGAAGGCAGAGGAAAAAGAACGCCTGGTGAAAGAAAAGGAAGAGATGATGAAAATGGCCTCTGAGGATAAATCTGATGATGAGCATAAGGAAAGCTCTAGCTCTACAACTTTAGATAGTGAGAACAATGGGCTGTCCAATGAACCTTCAGTAGATCAGGTTAGTGAGCGTGGAGGTCTGCCTTTTAATTTCTCTCTCTCTCCCTCTCCCTCTCCCCCTCTGTGTGTGTGTGTGTTTGTGTGTCATTAGATCAGGTTATCGAGCGTGGAGGTCTGCCTTTTAATCTCTTTCTCTCTCTATCTCTGTGTGTGTGTGTGTGTGTGTGTGTTGCTGTGCTTAACTGCAAATGAGCTCAGCCATGCTGTACTCACTCATGGTATTCAAGGGCTGGAATTTGTGTACAGACAGAAAATTTATATACAAGATCAAGCTGTAAAATATTATTGAGGCTTGAGCTCTGCTTCGGCATATGAATAAATGAAAAGCCTAAGCCAAGTTCGGCTCAAAGATAATTTAAGCTGTCAAGCCAAGCTGCTTGTATCACTTTTGACTGTTAGAGAAAAGAAAATGGACAATTGTACACTTAAGTATTAAATGATCAATGTACATTAGCAATAAATAGTATTTACGTCAGTCACATTGAGCCCAATAGTAGATAGCTATGTATACAACTCTTGTGACTGCCAAGAGCACCCTTGTACATTAGCAATTTGATATTGATGATGGTGAACTTCAAGATTGCTAAATAAATTACCTGGACAATTTGCTGTTTCCTATTGAACTGCTGTACCCTTAACATGTCTCTCATGAAGTTTGCTTCTTTATATGTGATACACTTTTGCAAGAATCAACATCAAATTGAGCAGTGGAGAAGCAAGTTGATTACTTATTCAGGATGTCCTTTACCTGGGACTGCAATGAGTTGATTTTTCCTTTTTAGTTTCATATAGTTGTAATAACAACACATGAAAATTCTATTTAATAGCATTGAAAAAATTGGAAGTTCTCCATTTAAATTAGTATTTCTGTATTTATATGTTGAGTTTCACCATGAACCTGAATAGTATTCGTTGCTCTCAGCAACAGAAAGATGAATATGAAAATACTGAGGGATTGCCAACTGATGGATCTGAAAGCACCGAGGGGTTGTTAAGAGAAGAGCTGGGTCGCCTTGTTGCTTCGCGTTGGACAGGAGAAAAAACTGAACACCAAGTTGAGGAAGTTAGTCCTAATAAAGATAACAATGGAGGCAACAATGAGATTCCAGAGGGCACTGATGACAAGGATCATGACAATAGTGATGGTAAGGGAATCATCTGTAGGAAATGATCCTAATAACTCTGGGGCCGCATATATGTTTGGCATAAGTGCAAAAAGATTTATCAGATTAGCAATTGGTCTTTTGAAGCAGTTGTTTTTCTTCTCTCTGCTAAATTTTTTCTCCTTTTTTTTTAATGCCGTAGGTTCGCGTAGTTACAGTCTTTTTCTAATGTCTTTAGGAGTAACTATTTTGAATGGCCCATCTTTGTTGGAAAAGATACAGGATGCTGCTCAAAACCTGTTTCAGGCGATTAATTTGTTTCCTGCTCCACTAGATAAACTAGGTGAGTGTTGGTTTCCATATGGCATACCTTTTAAGTTATTAATAATTGCATGAGAGTGTGTGTGTCTTGCTTAATAGATGCAAATCGTGTTCGGAAGGATTATGAGGACTCCACTACAAGGTTGTCTGATATACAAGAAAGAATAGCAAGTTTGACAGAGAAGTTAAAACACGACTTTGGTGAGTCAGTATATCAATGAATTTGTATTTAACAGCTAAAGGATACTTTTACCAGCGTATGGTTGCTAATTTTCTTCACTTCAAATCTAATTTTGAATTCTAGGCATGGAGAAGGAGTTCTATTTCTACTACGATCAATGTTTTGAAACCAAACAGGACAAGTAATATTCAAAACCCCTCTTCTCTCTGTGTTGATGGTTGCCCTGCTCTCATATCAATTCAGATGTGTGGGAATTTACCTTCGTTACTGGCTTTGCTTTTGGTGTTGGTTTCTTTCCCCTCCCAGGTACGTGTATAAAGTTTGCCCATTTAAAGATGCATCCCAGGAGGAGGGCTATCACATAACTCAACTAGGGTATGTCTTCATGCTGTTTTTATCCTTTGTCTAGTCATAGGTATACCAACAGTATTAGTTCTCTGTTGTTATACATGTTTTCCGCCCTCTGAGCAGTCAGTACTTAAATTTAAGCTGATGACGGCAGCTTTTTAAAAAGAGGCCATTGGGGAAGTAAGAGCTAACTTTGTGAAGTGGGAGCTAACTTTGTTGTCTTGCCAATTAGATCAAACCTTTGAAGAGGAAATATCAACATTAGCATTTATGTAGAGATTTTAAATTATCGATATCTCATCAGAGTCATGATTCAGCGCTTGTTTGATTAGGGACTAAGCAGTTTAGTTGAACATAATAATACTAGGGGATGGAAGGCTGGTGACTAGCAACATGTTTGACTCTTTCCCATCGACACAATCAGCAACAAAGAGGGCATAAATTTATGAACAGAACTTTGATAAATTGTCAGAAGGTGAAATTACAATGCTCTTTCAATACAAGGATAACTTTATTTCAGTTGAAGAAATATGGGTCTCAGCTTTCTAATGGAGGCAAGCCTTAAAACATAGCATTATGGCTATAACCTAATCAATTTAATAGAAGTTGAATTGTAACAATGAACAGGAGAAGGAACAAACTATTGAATTCAACTTGAAAGCAAAGTGATATACTTACTTTTCAGAATAAAGGAACAACTAGTTCCCATTGTTCTCTTTCTTCATTTCCCATCACCTACATTTCACAAATCAATCCGGTCTTCATGCAAGACATTAAAATGCAGGATGGGTCTCAATATGTGATGATAGCACGATGCTGTAGAGTAAGTCAATGATCCCATATGGTTACTATACTCAAGGAATTCTTCCTAAAACAGCTACACTGGCAGATGTGGTGGGGGAGGTCAAAAGTGTTGCATGTGCTTATGTTTTGGATCTAGAACTAGTTTCTGTATACACTCGTGTTAGTGTCATTTTTAGATTAAAAAAAAGTGGTATTAGAAAGAAGGAACTGAATAATACAAAATTCAAGAACAAGACAACCCTCAAAAAGCGATAAGAAACAAAAATATAGTCCTTGTGAGATAGGGTAGTTTTCTCGGCTTCTTTGTTCATGTTAATGTCTATATGCTGAAGATTCATGTTTTCTTTTCTGTTCTCTATGCAGGCAATGGGAGAAATTTGAAAACTCATATGGCTCCATGCTGTTTTCAAATGGTGATGGATGCTGGAATGGACCTGATAGAAGTTTAAAGGTATGAGAGATCTTATTATTTGTTAAAACTCTTGACTAAGGCAAATGGAGCTACATTGGATCTTAAATATGTCTAAAATACTTTTTTTTCTAGTTTATTGATCATTTGATCTGTCTGGATCCGTTTTGATAGACGGACCACTTTAGGATGCGTTGTGATGTGTAGAAGACAGTAAATCAACATATTTTTTGTTTATGTTTTTTTCCTGTCATAAAGTGTTTTCTATGGTTATGTCTAAACTATCAACTGGGTGACAGCTAATGACAAAATGGCTTGGTATCTAATTAAGGCATAGATCTTTACTAGTCTTTTTACGAGTAAGATTGTTACTGACAAGTCCTTTCATTTTAACAGGTCAAGCTTAGATGTGGACTGAAAACAGAACTGACCGATGTGAAAGAACCAAGCCGCTGCGAGTATGTCTCGCTCCCTCCCTCCCTCCTCCCTCCTCCCTCCTCCCTCTCTTACCTGCTTGCATGCATATATGTGAACACGCATCATCACATAAAATTCAGCTGTATGTGAACACGCATCATCACATAAAATTCAGCTGTCTTACTCTTTCTTTGTCATGGCAGATATGTAGCTCTGATGTCGACCCCTATCCGTTGCCTGGAAGGAAAGCTTGAGGTATATTTTATTTAATGAGCAGCCAGTTTTCTCTGCTCCTATTTTTCCTTGTCTTATTGAAATGTGAAAATTGATCTGACAGGAACTTGAGCGTAAACTTGAATCAATGTACAATGAACAACTGCAAGGTGGCCATGATGAGCTGTAAACTGGGTGCATCAATTGGCAAATGCTCCAGATATTGCATCAAAAAGTGGCCATCCGAAGCTATCCGAGTTTATTTATGATGATGAGATGCAGTTATCTCCTCGAGTATTGGACCAAAACAATGCATCAAAGCTTCTACATGATTTTCTTTGTGCATGTCTTCTATAGGCCTTTACTAAATCTCCCAGTTTAGATTATTTTCCCCACGGCAGAGAAACCAGTTTGAGATTTTACCGAAGTTTTGGGTTGGGATCCCATTTATCAATTTCAGAACTAGATGTTGTTTATCTTTATAGAGTAGCTTTGAATTTTTAGAGGGATGTAATAAAGTTCGTCAATTTTGTTAGTGTAATATTTTTCTTCAGGTATACAGAGAGACATTAGAAACTGGCCAGTTGTGAACTTGTAATTCTTCATATTTGCATCTGCACCAATCCCTTGCTAGTTGTGGTTTAAATGTATGTATTGACATGCAGGGTGCTAGCTTCAAGTGCCCCAAATAGGGGAAATGCTTCTGAACATCTTTAGATGTGCTTAATTTGCACGCATTCAGAGATTGCTCTCTCGAGTTTGCAGTGGGGAAGAAGGGATTATTATAGTAGTGATGGTTTAAAGTATTTTTTTTTTGTTTGCATCTTAAAACGATATAAAAACATAAAAAATTTATTTTAAATTAAAAAAAAGTTAAAAAATTTAAAATATTGTTTGCATCATTCTAAACACAAGTAAAGAAGAAAAGCCACCGTATTGGAACTGACTTTTCATTATAATCATGGCTTCAAATCCTTCCTTAAAACACTCTTTCTTAAAATACTCTGGACACTTCCAAGCCCCAGGCATCCGGGGGCGTAAACAGGAAAGCTCCCCCTTCCTAGGTTTCCTATAAAGAGATCCTCCGGAACCACAAGAAATAAACCAAAGCTTAATCCTCTTTGAAAAACAGTGTTAACCCAAATCTATTTGTTCCGTTAATTGGAATAGTATAGTAGTGATTTTGCCTCTTCACCTAAAAGAATTAACATTAGCTATGAAGAGTATTAAAATCTTTTTACATGTTTTATTATCAAAATAATTGGGAATAAATAATTTTTTTTATTTTAATTGTACGGTTAAATGATTAAAATATACTTGAAAGTATCAGAGGCATTTTTCTATTTCACAAAGGTTTTTTTCATTATTATAATGTCAGTTCAAGAAAATTTTGGTATTTAATTAAATATAAAAAATTAAAAACACAGTGAAACAATTAAAATACCTTTAAAAGCAAAAAAAAAAAAAAAAGAGTCAAGGAATTTTTTTTTCCACAAGGTTGTTTTTTTTATTATTATTATCAAGTTAGTTTATGAGCAATCTATTATTTGACCAAATATATATATATATATATATATATATATATATATATATATGGGGGTGCCTATGACGTACTCTCTAGCATATGAGGCGACTTCTCATGTCTAAAAATGCTTTTCTTCGTATTGTTGGAAACGTTGCTATATCTTCTTTTTGGTGGAGTGGCATGTGTTTGTGATGGTAGTCCAGTTTATCTCCAGTTGATGTTTCTTTTTTTTTTTCTCTCTCATCCCTTGAAATGTATTGCTAAGCCCTCTTTATTGGTGATATTTCAACTCCTTGACCTTTTTTTAATTTTATCATTCCATCCCAATTTGATGCTTATTTTTTTAATTTTAAGCTTTTTGTTGAATCGATTTTTCTTTTCAGTTTCACACTTAAATTAAGAATTTATTTTTAATTTTTGTGTCAATTTTGATTCTCATTCTTTTAATTTTTATTTTTTTTAAATTTTGGATCCTTTCAAGTAATTGATAGTCTTTTTTGAAATTAATCCTTCAACTTTTAATTGGTTGGGAATTGAGTTTTGTGTTTTTCCAGATAAAGTGTTTCTAGTCTAATACCTCAAGTCACATATTTGAAAAGTTAACATGGTTGGCATAAAATTTTTTTCCTTTTATCCTTGTGATTTCTTATGTTTTCTTTTCTACCAAGTCTTATGATTTGGGTCGCGGATTTAGTAAGTTAACCTAGGTTGGCTCATCTTTTATTCCCGAAGTTACAAATTTATAATACGAACTCAAATCGACTAAAGCCAGTTCTTTTTGTCTTTTTTTTTACTCAATTTTATTCTTTCATGTTTAATGGATTGAGAATTAAGTTATATCATTTGTTTTCATTAACAATAATATTTTTTTTTTTGCATTATAATTTTTTTCTTAAAATTTGATCCACTCGTTATTACTATTAATTTTTTTCATTATCTGATCAAAATAAAAACAAGATCTGATATGGTGTACAATTAAAGTCACGTATTTCTCTTCTGTTTTTAAAACATGCTCGTGCTAGCTAAATATCAATTTTTAATGTAAAAAAGAAAAAGAAAAAGAAAAAAAAAGAAAAGAAAAAAGAAGCCACCAACAGAGAGGGAATTAAATACCAATATATTTCTGAAGCTTGATTCGCAATAGCTATGAATTGCAGCACGAAAGTTGGTCTTTCTTTGTTAAAATCATCAGCCACACCAATAATAAAATATTTTCTCAAGGAAGAGGATTATAATTTAACACTTGTCTTTATATTATGGTTCTGGAAATCAACGGTCCAAATTAATACAAGCCACTAACAGACAGGGTATGATAATGGACGGCGGATTCGCATGGCAATGCCTTGAGAGGGGATTGTACCTTATGCTTCTTTAGCTTCTCGGTGCAGCACATGATGCCACTAATCATTGTTATTCCTGAAATGAATGGGTTTTAATTGACTGTTTGACTGTTTTTATTGTTATTGTATTTTAAAGTATTTTTTTATTTAAAAATATGTTTGAATAAATTTTTTTATTTTAAAATAATTATTTTTAATATTAGTGTATCAAAATGATATAAAAATATAAAATAATATTAATTTAAAATAAAAAATAATAATATTTTTATAAAATGCTTTTCAAATATAAGAATAAATGAGCTTTAAATAGAAGTTTGATTATATTCTTTGTGCTTTTTTTATAATTCCTCTTTCTTGCCATCCAAACAACATGGAAAGAAATATAATGGTTTCCCAACTTTTCCTCACTCCTTTTAAAAAATTCCAATTATGGTTGATTAATATATATATATATATATATATATATATATAATCAAAGAATGGAACTTTATTCCACATTAATTGTGGAAAACGCTAGCTTTGATAGAAAAAAATAATATAAAAAAGTAAATCACAATATATAATTCTTTTTAAGATATCATAAATTAAACTACAATTACCATCCAGTATATAAACTCTTTTTCATCCAAAATACAATGGGCTTATTTTCTTTAAAGAATGAAGGGTATAAATTATAATACTAATTCATTTACATCTATGAAAATATTATAAAAATCTCTTTTTATACTCAAAATGATCTTGGTATTTTAAAACCATCCACTTTAATAGTGAGAAAGATTTTAAAATATTAAGGGCATTGTTTCATTGAATGAGGTTTTTTAATATTTTATAATGCTTTAAAGTAGGGGTGATTATTTTTTATTCGGTTTGGTTTTTACCTATAAAAATAACTAAACCGATTTTTTTATTAAAAAAACAACCGAAATTGGTTCAAACCGATGGGTTTCGGTTCGGTTATTTAAAAAAACCGATAAAAACCTGTATTGTGTTTTAGGTTTAATGTCATGTGGTATTTCATTACAAGGATTGCATAATCTTCTGCAGAATGGTTTAGAATGCTTAATGTCTTGTCACTCTCATTAACAACAAAAATTGAGTTTTCAAAGCAAATAGTATTTGGCACCAAGAATGAAAGAAAAAGCAGCAGTTGTAAATATTAGGGCATCTGATTAAACTGTTTTTAGAGATAAGATAAATGTTAAGAGATTGGTCCATAATCAACAAAGGCTTATCTACGAGGAGCCCAACACTTCTTCAAGCTTTGTTGAAGATCTACCAATCTGCAAGATGAAGATTGAAAACTTGTTAGACTACTAGATCTGGCCATGATTTATCAGGATGAGAGTGTGAGAGATTGAGATCTGAATTCTGAGATTTGTGAGGGCTGAGGGTGGCTTGTGAGGGCTGAGGGGTAAGGAGTAAGGAGATGGTAGGGTTAAAAATTATAAAGCGTTTTTATAGTATTTTTTTTAACTGAACCGGTTCGGTTTGGTTTTTTTGATTGTAAGTTTATTAAACCAAAACGAACCGAAAATTTTAAAAAAGATTGTAATTGGTTTTTTTTACAGTTTGGTTTTTCGGTTACTTTTTTTTAATTTTCTCGATTTAATTAGTTTTTCGGTTTTTTTACACACCTCTACTTTAAAGGGTTAATGATTTACTCAAAAAAAAAAAAGAATAAATTAAACCATATTAAACCCTTAAATTCCCCTCTCTATTTTCCCCCCTTTTGAGAAATTAAACCTATGATTTCTCTCCTCATGCTTCATTGATTTTATTTTTATTTTATTTTAAGCAACAGA
>Ga0325402_1000577_pt1 | contig 26386 bp, 22 predicted proteins | sample PopdelMetagenome_22_FD_207212 | JGI IMG/M metagenome (GOLD analysis project Ga0325402, IMG submission 207212) | Populus deltoides microbial communities from Bellville, Georgia, United States - Xylem-PdKOR-R3 | ecosystem: Host-associated > Plants > Phyllosphere > Stem > Wood/Secondary xylem... | reverse complement strand
TTAAATAATATTTAAAAGGGAAAGGAGAATTCCATATCTAATTCCCAAAAAAAAAGAAGGTTATTATTCCTTTTTTATATTTTTTTGATGGGATTGATAAAATATCTCTATTATTATTTCTATTATTATTAGTTGTTTCAGAATTTAAAAGAGTAACTAAAAGGACAGCTAGCCAACCATTTTATCCATGGCCATAAACAAGTTGAGGCGATTCTCTAGTTATAGGCAGCCACTACAAGTAGCTTAGGAGACCACAAATAGAAAGCAAATCTCTCTTATAATCCTCCCTCTCAAGTCGTGCATGAAAAGACGACACTCCATTCACAGGTACCCATTCCAAGAAGCTTAGGAGACCACAACTAGAAGCCAAATCTCTCAAATAATTCTTCCTCTGGCATCATACATCCCGTCGACCAAAATCTTGAACAAATCTTGAACGTTACACGCATATCCTACCAAACTTATATATATTTTCACAAAAATAATTTGAATATTCATGGTTTCTAAGGAATTCCAAGGTTCTTTTTTATTATTATTAATATGCCTACATTTAATAACAACGAAGATTTTTTGATAGATAAATTTAATTACTTCGAAACTGCAGAAGAAATATATATTTTTTATTTATTTAACCACGTATATTTTTGGTGTTTTTTTTTAATCTATACTTTATATTTTGAAACACCAAGAGAAATTAAATAAACAAAGAGACATAGAAAGTAGATAATATAATCTTCAAGAGAAATTAAAATCAAGAGGAAGGGCACATATAGCTAGCTTGATTACGACATGCGTGAGGCTTGAGATTTTTTTTTAAAATGTGAAATGAAGAATTACACTAGCTTTTTTTATTGTCCCATTATCGTACATGGAATCATTGGCTGTCTAAATAAGGTCTAAACAGCCTTTCAAATCATCAATTATTGTGCGATACTAGGCTGATGCATCCCGTATATAAACATTAATGACATGATCGCAGCCAGCTGGTTCATTTTATGAACAAAGGTGGAACCCATTATACAGAATGTGGGAGGCGCCATAAATATATATATTATTTATACATCGATCCATAAATTGATGTTACATACAATATCAATAAATATTTTCAAAAATCAGGGTGGGTGGGTGGGTGGTGACTGGCAGTAAAGTAGCATATAATGAAAACAAATAAATCAGTGTTTTATAAATTTTAAAATAACAGCAAAACTATAGAGAATTTCTTTTAATTAACGTTGGTGTCTTGATCAGTTTATGCGTATCTTGATTAATTCCATAAGTCCTGAAGTTAACAACAATGTAAGTTTCTAGTGACCCTGAAGTTTGCGAGACTTGAACTAGTTACTTCTAGAAAACAAAGTCAGGATCTGACCAGTTAAACTATACCTCTCAAGATTAACTATATAGAATTTTAATTTGATGAGTTTTGAATATTGTAGGAAATAAATAGTATACAAAAATACTTAACTAGCAAGTTAAATAAATCTACCTAATACAAGCCATATTAAATAAAATTTTCAAACTCAACTAGCAGAAAGGAGTTAAAAATTAATAAGAAAATAAATTTTAAAACAGTTACTTTCAAGCCTAATATGAGCATAAAAAATCATCATCTAAAACTAGTTAACAAGATGGTTTTAATAGAATTAAGCTTGTAAAACTCACTCGAATGTTTCAGTTTCATTCAATAATTAAATTAAAAATTATTTCAAATTTTATTAGAAAGCTTATTTAACTTGTTTATTTTTAAACTTTTCAATAATATCTATAAAAACATTTTATTGGTGTAAGGAAAAAGATAATTTAGCGAGGAACTCATTTCTCTGTAACCCTTTTTTTTTTTTTTATGCTCTTCACTTTCAATAGTTTTATCAATAAACAAATAACTCGATTATTATATATATATATAAAAACAGGGAACTCGAGGTAGTGTCATAGTACAAACAAATTATGTGGAATTTTATTGCAATCACAGCATAATTCCAAGCATAGTGACGTCGTCCATGCATCTGAGTAAGAAGAAAGATCGGTAAACAGGGAAATTTAGGTAACGTATTGTCAAAGTATAAACAAATTATGTAGAATTTTAATGCAACCACAGCATAATCTCGAAGCATGGTACTGAGTTCACATGGTCAATACATACAGTGGATCATTAATCAGAAGAACATGACATGGGAGATGGGACCATTTATTTTGCCTTCTATGATGTTGGAAACGATAGATAACACCCGTCTGGTATTGTCATATCGATCTCCTTAATAATTGACCAAGATTTGCTGTTCGATTTTATTCCCCTGGCCTACCCATTTGCTAGCTCGAGGGGAGGAACACTCCACATTCAAATCAAATTTAAGTACTATTCACATATTGTTTGATTATATGTTTGTTTTCTAGATGTAGCATGTTCAATACAAGAAACAAAAATGTACCCGAACGTCACAACTGTGAGTAATGAGTGTCAATCATCCAAATTATTATTGTCTACTCACAATTAGCATGACAATGGCTACTGATTTTTACAGTCCATGCATGCATGCATCAGCATGTCATCGAGCTAAGCCAGTGCAGCGTCTTTTGGACGGCATATCTCTCGGCCTCGATCTCTAGGTGGTTTATCGCAGAAGGAAATTCCCAAAATTAAATATCTTTTGCTACCCAAAAATCGCCCTTCTTTGATTATGAAAGCAAACACACTTGATTAAGTAACCTCATTGATTTGTGGATTGAAAAGGGAGGCTCAAAATTATACGATATGATAGGGCTGCACCGAAGAAACTTGATTGCTCCTCCTACACTAATTTCACTTTACTCCATTCAAGTTTCCAGCTGCATGCATAAATTTGCTACTAAACATAGGTGCTCCAAGTCCTTACGTTAACGACTTTGATATCTATGGCAGCGCATGCATGTCGTCTAGGTAAGTAGGCGGCCCACAAATCAAAGTATCAAACCATGGTGGTGAGAAAATGATGTCGTGTGTGTTTACAGTTGTGATTCTGATAAATTCAACAAAGTTGAGTTAGCAGAGGCTGGCCGTGGCCTGTATTCACGATTCCTCATCCATTTTTTGTTCCATTTGCTAGTGTATGCTAGCTAGCTCTCTTTTGAAATTATCGTCCTAATAATTGCTATAATTGTACGAATATCTTCCTGAAGATAATGTCAGATATTTCTCCTTCCTTTTGCTATAATTTCTCAACGCTTTTCAATTGAGCATCAAGATATAAAAACTTAACGTTTTGTAGCAAAGAGTTTTGGATGGGCCTTCGCATGGATATGATTAATTAGAACTTTCTCCTTTTTGTTTTTTTTACCCGTCTCGTTACAAGTGTGAATGAACATGTTTCTTCCTTCCTTCCTCTTTTTTTTTTTTTCTCCTTTTGCTAATAAGCATGAAGAAAATTTAACCTAAGGGCTAATAAGATCAAGGTGATTGCTTGGCCAAGCAAGCAAAATCATAGAGCAATTTTGTACTTTTGTAACAATAGTGTTAAAAACTTTGTACTGAGTTGTACGATACGTTGATGAAAAGCAAGGAAATTAGAACGAACTTTCATTCTCATATTTATTGCACAAGCTCCTTTTTCTAATTAAAGCCTATCAAGTCCATTGAGTGACTAGGGTTTTATTAGTAGAAAATTATAGTGATAGAGCCTACCTTATAAACTGGGCGAAAGAAGAAGAATCTAATCTTGGGAATAGTTGGTATTCATGGAAAAAAGAAGGCCGATTCTCCCTTTCAACACCAAGTCACTAGCACAAAAGTGGGGGTAGATTTGCTTCTAAACAGCTTTGTCGAGAAAGTGATGGTTGGCGAGGGTCCCTACTTCCTAGCTATATTGCCTTGCACATTGAGAAAGAAGGCCGAACTTTTGCTGTAAAAGATGGGTTTTAACCAAAAAGAAAGACAAAATGATGGTATGATAAAGAAAAGAGATGTAGATACCGAAGGGCCGGGAAAACAAAAGAGATACACTAAGATCTTGATGAGAAAGATTGGAACATTGTTCAAATTTCCTTTTGCACGAGGAACCACGCTTTGGAAATTAGGTGTAAAGATATAAACCGACCAAAAGCAAAAAACTATGGTATTTGGTTGGGGTTAAAGAAAAGAAAGGGGGACATATCAAGCCATGATCACTACAACTCATTTCGGATTAAAATAACCTTATTTTGTTTTTTCAAAGAATTTATGCAAGCTAGCTATGCATGTAGTTGACTTTGATGTGATTTTAAAGTCTTCATAATTCCCAATTTTTCTTGAAAAAAAAAAATGTCAATAATTCAAGACCCGATCCACTTTTGCATGCGAAATCTAGCCAGCATAAGTTTTATATACTGTTTAGTATTAGGGATTTAGTTTTAAAATTTTATTTTTAATATCAACACATCAAAATAATTTTAAAACATAAAAAATTATTTTAAAAGAAAGATAAAAATAAATAATTTTAAAAAAAAACAATTTAAAAATACTAAAACAAACTTAAATTAGTGATTTTCAACCTTGTTCATTGATTGACATGCGATGACCTGGTGACCGAATTATCAAGCAAATCACCTAATTCATGTATGACAGCTCTTCTTTCGTCGACTCCACACAGGACCTTGAGATACTAAAATATGGATCGAGTGCTATAATTAGAAACAATGTTATATAAACACATTACATTAAATTATAGTATTTTTTTTCTTTTTAAATTTAAAATGGTTACGTTATTTGTAGACCAATAATAATTTCCTGCAGGATGAAGAGTGTGTACAATCTAAAGATACATGGAAACAAGGGAAATTAAAGAGAGTGAAGGGGAGAAAAGAGGGAAAACTATGAAATTAAATTTAATTCATTTGGTTTAAAGAAGATGAGAGAAATGTTTTTAATTATATGTAATAAAAGAAAACAGGCAACATTTTTCTTTTCTTTTTTGCTATACTTTCCTCACACAATAAGAGCTGGGATGCATGATATATATATAGTGTTTTTGTTGAGGGATAATTTGAAGAAAAAAACGATTATTTTTTTTTGCTCAATCCGGGCACAAAGTTTTTTTTTTTATGAATTAGAAAGAAAAATTTGAGATTCGAATTTTCATCTTTCCTTCTTTTTTTTCCTCTTCCTAGTCTAGAATTAAGAAAAAAAAACTTAATTTTATTTCTTGTACTCACATTTTCGTTCCCTTCCATTAAAATATCCACACTCGAATCGATGCACTCACATATATGGAATCATATCCTACGATTAATATTTCATATTAGTCAAGCAGCTCCCTTGACCAAGAGGAATAGCTAGGTGTTTACAACAGGGCCATGGGTGAGCACCTGGAATCAATGGACCCAATGGATGTTTTTCGTAATCCATCAACAAATTATTTTTATATCTATCCATGGAAATTAGAATAGAATGAGCACATCGTAAAAATAAATAAATAAATAAAATAAAATTGAAGAGTGCGTTGCCCACTTGCTGTAAATCTATACCGTGATTGCTACAACATTCCATCCACCCCAAAGTTGCTCTTTTTAATTCAATACAAACAAGTTCAATACCAGGCATTGTTCTTGATTCCAGGGTCCAGATGGTTATCTCACAATTAAAGAACTGTATATTTCCTGCGGCCCAAAAAGAATATATGAGCACATTGATCTTGATGTTAGTATATGTCCTACACAGCTTGAGAAACCTATTTAATATGTAAATAGTCACAAATTAGTAGATCGATTGTATCATCAATACTTGATATAAAATTCTATTTAGTATTATTGTCTAATCATGTATTTTTTTTAATTTTTTAATATATTTTTAAATAAAAAAACTTTAAAAAATAACTTGTAATACTCTCCCATTCAACCCTAAAGAGCCAATCTCTTGAAGAACTGTGTAATCTGTTTTTATATTTAAAAATGCGAGTTCAAATTAAAGCAAACATAGTGTAGTGAGAAGTGTCGCAGTCAACCTCGGCAGTTGTAGCCAATAGATTTGAGGCTAAGATATTAAAGTCTTCCGATTTAATGCGTTAAAGAAAGCTGACGTATCATTGATATAATTAAAGCAATCTAGCCATCAAGCCATCTTCAAAAAAAAAAAAAATCATAAACAAGTTTCTTCCGTGCAGGCTGCTGGAAGAGAGGCTGCCGAGCAACATGGATAGATGTGGAGTGAGAACAGTACTTTGCCTCCTCCTCTTTTAAGGAAAGAGTGGCTACAAAAGTTGAATTGAGACTGCAGCCCACTTGATTGAAAACAAAAAAATAAAGACTTGACGAAGCTCTTCTCGTCCTTCAAAAAAGATTGAATCTTTTTGAAGATACGCAGCACAGGGTACTGTTCGTGGACTTACATAACGACAAGTTATTAAATTAATTTCAAATAGAAAGAAATAAAGAAAAAGTAATAAAGTAAAGATAAATATAATGCCTTCCCCTCATGTGTAGTCATCTCTATCAGCAAATTAAATATATCTTATAAATTCAAGAAAAAATATATAGAATTATCTAAGATAACTTCAAGGGAATATGTTCTTCCTCGGACTTCCAAAATTTAAATATTGGATCTAGTTTGTAAATTTTGTAAATCTTCTATAATATATTATTGTAAATCTAGTTGTACGACAAACATCTAAATGGTTAGATTTTATGTTCATCTAAACAAGATATTAGGCATGATTTTTGAGGGACAAGACTCCTTTCTAATAGGGATGGAGTCAGAACTCAGAAGAGTTTGATAGTGACTCGGATACCTCTATTTTTTTATGATTTTTTTAAGTAATTTAAAATTTAAAGTTAAAATTAGTAAAATTAAAGTTTTGAATACCCTCCCAGAAAAAAATTTCTTAAAAGTTTCATCCTCCATCCTGCTTCCTGGGGTTACGATAATCTACCTTACTCAAGCCAGTAAGAATATTGTTCAAAAAAACCTGGCAAGTATTATCTCTCACTCTATGCAACTGGGATTTGATTTGATTTGTTTGGTTTCCTGCTGGAACCAGAAATGGCAGATAAAGTTTAGTTATTTTGTTTGTCATTTTAGTGAGCAAAAAAACATGGAGTTGTGATAAACTGGAAACATTTTTCGCATGCAAGACATGGATTAGACTAATGACCAAAGACTCGGACCCAATTCCAAGGAAGAAGCACACAGGAAACAATACACGACTAGGAAAATCAACCGTTCACACCAACGGAGCAGATGCATATGACAAAAAGAAAATCGTGGGTCGACTGTTTCCTAGAAGTAAATGTGTTTGCATCGATGGAGTCAAATCTCAAACCTTTGGTCTCGTCTTAGGTTTGCCCCCACATGTTTATTGTTAGTTGTTACAGTCTGTCCAGTCATTGTAATATTGCACGCCAAAACACCACACTCATGCCCATTTTCCACTGAGAGTTCTGGTTCGTTAAAGCCAATTCCACGTTTGCCCCACTAATCTGCTTAACATCATTCAAATTTGTCCATTGCCTCTGATGGAGACTTAACTCTTGTACATCGACTGAGTCTTGTAGATTGTGTAATGGAGTAGCTTCTAGGTCCAGATCTTTTGATTTTGGCACATTAGTGCTGATTTTTTATGTGAGTTTTCTTGTTTTTTAGCATGGTTAAAAAAATAGTAAAATAACAAAATTGAAAAAATAACTAAAAATTTAGCATATTTTGAACTGCAGTTTTAACCCCCCCTTATTAAAATATTAACCATCGATTACCCTCACCACCCATATTTTATATTTAGAGATGTATCGAAAGTGGTATAATTTGTGTTTAATTAGTGTTAATTTAATTTTATTGAATGTTAAGGTTTTAAATTATAAAATACATTAATTAGATATAATTGAAGTTGTTAATTAAGTATAATTAGATTATTTTGTTAAATAATCAATTATTTTATATTGTTATTCATTGTGAATTAACAAAATTATGTGTTTGAATAGTTAAGATTGATTTAGGTTAAATTATGGATTATGTTAATTATATATATATATATATATTAAGTTGATAATCAGTTTATTTTGTTAAATAATCGATGTTTTTTAATTGTTATTGATTATGAATTAACAGAATTATGTGATGGGAGAGTTAGTGTTGATTTAGGTTAAATTATGAATTATACTAAATTACCTATAAAATAATAATATTAGCTTTGAAATACATGAATTTGATTGATAATCTTGTTATGATAGTGTCTAACTGTATGTTATTGGGGTTGATTTTTTGAGATCAGTCAGTCGCATCGTATACATCCTAACCATGCATTGATTGCAGCATTGGTTAAGCAATAAAGGTGCGAGACGTATACCTTCCAATTATGTGTTGGTGAGATGACATCTATACTCTAATATGTGGCCTTGTTGACCTGTTTTCCGATAGATAAAACCCTCATGACAGGCCGTGAAAGATCAATTGATAAAGATACTTTATGTCACCGTCTATTAGGATGAGTGCCTCCATTCAATGCTTATAGGGGAGACTGCATCAAGTTGGCATGATTTGATATTAATTTTAAGACCCTTTTAGCAGATGCAACAACAGACCAATTAATTATGTATGCTCAAACATATATATTACATATGTTTGGTGATCTTATTTTCACGAGTATTGCCGATAATGCAATACTGTTTTGTTTTCTAACATTTACTTGATGATTTTTAGGTCATTTATAATTACAGTTGAGGGTGTCATGATTGTATATCTATATTAGCAATTATGTAAAACATGTCTAAAAAATAAAAAATAAATTGTTAGGTGTCAACTATTTCTTTAGGTATGTGCATTTTAAATTATTTGATTATTAGAATTCATGGTATTTTAAATACTAACTTATAATTCTGAATGTTGATTAATATAACTCTGGTCATTAGAGAATATTTATATTGGGCATCTAGAGAGCTAGGGTAATAGCATGTTTGACACCGTGACTCAGAGACAACTCTTCATTAATTTTAAATAATAATAAAATACAATTGATTATAATAAATATGTTAGTAATTCATACATCTTACTTGAATCTATAGGATATCAGAGCTAAGACTTGTTTATTTTATAATGAATAATTTGACGAGGTAAGACGCGGGTTGATGAAGTTTCCTTCATGGAGGGATAAGGTGGACATGATTTGGTGAGTTTGATTTTGTTGTGTTGAATGAAGTACGTGGTTTTATAGGTAATGGACCGTTCACTCTATACCAATAATAATAATAATAATAAAAAACTTTGTAGTTGTTTTTAAGCTAAATGGTTATTTTTTAAAAGAGAGACATTCATTGACGTTAGAAATTCCAATTACATATAAACTATCATTTGCCTTGCCTTGATCAACAATCTGTTGACAACTGTTGGTAGCTGAGAATATCTTGGATTGATCTTCCAAATCTTTCTGATGTGGAAGGACAATGTGTAATCCTTGATTACTGGAACTCTTCAAATTAAGCTTGTAGTGATTCATGCCCAGTTGTAACATTATCCTGTACTACGAACTGCCCATTAGTCTCTTTTGTCATTCAGTTTTTCTATCTACTATTTGCTGATGGAGTCACAACAAGAAACTTCCTTGTCTCTTAATTTGGGAGGATTAGATACCTTATCTCTCCAAGAATCCTCATATTCTTTGCTGACCAGTCATGGACTGTTAACAGAGAAACATCCACTTGATGAATTGGGACCGTCTTTTGTTGTAGTATTTTTGACTCTTATAATATCTCCATAAATGGCAAAACTAGGGCCTATATCAACCAGCCTTGCAATTTGGCTCGCGTGTTGTAATGAAATATGTAAGTATTTTTCTGGGAGATCAACTTTGACCGCCCGACACCCAATTCAATGCTCACGACTCCTTTAAAAATACATGCCTTTATTTATGATAATTGGTTATAAAAAGCAATTGTATCTTTCATGGAAACTTTCACTAAAATTTCTTGGTACTGTGTTAATTGATCATTTCCATTTAATTTGTAAAATAATTGCACAATTCGTCCAGCCTCTGCAACCACGTGAACCCTCCCTTGCAGCCGTCCCTGCATAGATCTTCCGTATCCATATCTGGGCCCTCTATTCAAAAACCTGGCCCCCCACATCTTGCCTCACTCTCTTCCCCCACACGTGTCACCTCACCTCTCGCACGTGAACATCCACGTGTCTCTTCTTCCTTTCTCCACTCCATTTTTGTCCTATAAATTGAGAACCTGTATCTTATATCCTAGACACAACACACAAACGACCCTAAGACACGTTAGTCAGACTCAGTCTCTCTCTCTCTCCCTCTCTCTCCCTCTCTGTTAACCCAACACACAAAAGAAATTAATTTATTTTCTACTGCTGCAAAAATATTTTGTCGTTGATTTTTTTTCTTCTTGATTTCCTCGTTTAATTCACTTGTGTTATTTTCTGTGCAACGTGCAAAAAGAGTGTAGAGACGATTAGCCAGGGAATCTGGATTTTCATGTTTTGCGTGGAAAATCTTTAAAGCGCTATCTATCTTACGTTAGCCCCACGATAGCCTCCACCACCGCAAACACTGTCACCAGATTTTGTTTTCTACCTTTACCTCTTACCCTTATAAAGACCCACCACCACCTCCATTACCACCACCACTTCCGCCGCTTACACCTTCTTCTATAAGCCACCACTTTCTTGATTTTTTCTTTATAAAAGATTCTTTGCTCCTACATACATTCAAGTCGACCAAAGCAAGAAAACAAGAAAACTTAAAATGACTACTAAGCTTCTTTTAACATTTGCTATCTGTCGTCTAATTGTGACGGTAGGGCTGACCGTTGACCCATCGGAACTACTCCTTCTTGGGGTTGACGGTCAACTTAGCGTCGACCAGTTTGATGTCGAAACGGCGTCGCTTGACTTCGGCTTGCTTACCCGAGCCGAGCCGATGGCAGTCTTGCACCCCGGTTCCGCCGAAGACATTGCCCGGCTTGTTCGAGCGGCTTACATATCGTCTCATGGATTCACTGTCTCGGCTAGGGGACATGGGCATTCCATAAACGGCCAGGCGCAGACAAGTAACGGGGTGGTGATTGAAATGAGTGGGGGCTCGAGAAGGAGTCGGCTTGGATTGAGGAAGCTGGATAAGCCACAAGTATCGATAAAGGAGAAGCACGTAGACGTGTGGGGAGGGGAGCTGTGGATAGATGTGTTAAGGAGTACATTAGAGCTTGGGCTAGCACCGAAATCATGGACAGATTATCTGTATCTTTCAGTAGGCGGTACCATATCAAATGGTGGAATCAGCGGGCAAGCTTTTAATCATGGACCTCAAATTAGCAATGTCTATGAGCTTGACGTTGTTACAGGTCGGTCATATAATAATATTCATGACATTTCTTGCATGGCAGGTTTTTCTCTATTTCTTGTTTTTTTGAATAGTAAATTATTTTCATCACAATTTAGTTCTGGGTTTTCTGTTCTTTTCATTAACAGTTATATTTTTTTTTGACACTGGGCGACACGACTGTTTTTTGGTCATTTGAAAGTGTTTATAATTTTTTGTGTATCGAATTGTCTGTTTCTATCTTTTTCCTGCTTTAATTGTATATATTGGGAAATGGATTGGTTTTATATTGATGTAATTAATATTCAGCTACTGGATGTCAGGCAAAGGTGAGCTCTCGACATGCTCAGAAGAAAAAAATTCAGAGCTGTTCCATGCTGTTCTTGGTGGTCTAGGACAGTTTGGAATCATCACAAGGGCTAGAATTGCACTTGAACCAGCTCCTCAAAGGGTATGTCTCTCTTTCTCTCTCTCCCTTGTTGCGAATAATGTTTTCACTTGTTGGTAACAGATTTTGGTTCATTCCACGGTGGGGCTCGTAACTTCGCATAAATTTCCTAGTATTAGTTAATGATAAAACGAAAAGCGCATCATTATTCATGACCCATGAGTTAAGGTTGGGTCCATGCAAGCTTTTTAACCCATTCAAAATGGCTGTTCTAAAGCTGGCAAAGTTGTTGACGTCTTGCTTTTGCCGCTAACTTGTTCTTTTCTTTCCTTTTCATGTTCTGTTTGTTTTATTATTGTAGGTGAGGTGGATTAGAGTACTGTACTCCAACTTCACGACTTTCACCGGGGACCAAGAGTACCTCATTTCCTTGCATGGAAACCCTTATAGCCAGAAATTCGATTATGTTGAAGGATTCGTCATTGTTGATGAAGGGCTTATTAACAATTGGAGGTCCTCTTTCTTTTCCCCTCGTAATCCTGTTAAGATTAGCTCCATCGGGGCTAATGGGGGTGTGCTGTACTGCTTAGAGATCACCAAGAATTACGATGAAGCCACTGCCGATACCATTGATCAGGTAAAACCCCTTTAATTCGTCCACAGAAAGTGGATGTATTGGTTTTGATCATAACTATGGTAAACTGTCTAAAGTGGTTATAAAACTATGGCTTTTTTCGTAAAAATATTAATAAGAACTTAATAATAATCCGGCCGTCCTGCTGCCTGCCTTGACACCTGACCTCGTCTCAAGTGGCCCTATGACTGAATTATTTAAGTGCATAGCATAATTAAGAGAATGAAAATGTGAATAATAATGTAGTATTACAATATTTATAATGTTTTCCTCCAAAGATGGTACTGGCTGGACAACCCTATATCTATGTTACGAATAATTAATACTTCTGCCGAGTGCACTCGACAAATACCTTGCGATCGAGCTGTTTTAGAGCAATTAGCCGAAAACCATGCATTTGATTGGATTTTTCCCTTCATCCCTCATGAAGGATGCGTTTTTATTTTCTGCAGGTGCTAACGATGCTGTTAAGACTTTCTAGAACAGCTAAAAAATGATTTAGAAAACTACCTACTGTTTTAAGACCGGAATTGAGGTTGTTGCGGGGTAAGGCTTGGGTGATGAATTATATGGTTAACCTGTTTTTTTTTTTTCAAGTATCAAGACAATGATGCTTTGATTTTATTTTTTATATAAAAAAAGGGTTTTTGATGGGGTTTTAACCTGTTGTCGGTTTTTTATTTTTTATTTCTCAGTCAGAACCGAGTCCATAACATAAATAAACCAGGTTACAAGTAAATTGATCGAGACTGTCCAGGTTTCTTAACATTGAAACAACCAATGTCTGTACTCATTCAAATTTGTTTCGAAATGCACGCTAATCCAATTAATTTATTTAATTTTACAATAAGTTAGAACCTTCTACTATCATCGTTGTTATTCTTTTGTATTATTGTACGTACCCACACATTTTCTCAACTTTTAATTAACAATGTGCTGCCCACAAGGTTTCCCCACGATTCCTAGATTATATGATTGTGATTAGTTAGCAAATATTTGTATACGTACTAGCTAATATAAAAATACTACAAGACACGTACAAGAAAACATGGGAGATCTAGTGTAATCTATCGTCCCATTCGATCTTAAGTATTACTAAATCTATAAGCCGGTCACCCACCAAATTATTCTCTTCTAATCAATCTCTCCTTTCCAGAGTTTATTAAGTATTAATTAATTGGATTCAAACTTATCCGACAGAAACAACTATGTCTAGCTAGCAGCAGCAGCAGCAGCAGCTTTAATTTTTGTTGTGTACTTTGATTATATTTCTCTAGTGTACTTATAATGGTACCAACAAATTACAATTAATTGGTGGGTGGTTCCACTGTGTGCAGGAAGTGGAGGCTTTGATGAAACGATTGAATTTTATACCATCATCAGTCTTCACAACAGATTTGCCCTATATTGATTTCTTGGATCGTGTCCACAAGGCCGAGTTAAAGCTAAGAGCCAAGGGACTTTGGGAGGTGCCACACCCTTGGCTCAACCTTTTTGTTCCCAAATCAAGGATGGCTGACCTCGACAGAGGTGTCTTTAAGGGCATTTTAGGAAACAACAAGACAAGTGGACCCATTCTAATTTACCCTATGAACAAAAGCAAGTAAGTAATTCTTACTTTATAGTAAAAAGCATGATACATCCATCTTATCTTTATCCTTTTCACTTGAGACTGCATGCATGCAACATGGAGATATTAATGTATAGCTAGCTCTCATCAAGTATCCTCATGTTGTTGTCATCCAACCGTACACGTAATTAAGCACTGGCACGTATAATTTATGTACTTTTATACGCTTCAAACACATGTATACGCACGTTTAAATTTTGTGGACAAGCAGGCATGGCGCCTGGAACCCTCTTGCCTGCCAATAATACAAGAACAAAGAGTTGAGCTAGAGATTACCTCTTCACGTTGGGGGGTAGCTATCAACCTTCAATAATACAAGGCATTACTGCAATAATACTTTCTTGTTCCAATAATAAGAAGTTAGTTAATTATAAAACGAGTTCTTACTTAAGGACTTGTAAGAGATGATATATATGATAATGAAAAGACGAAGAGGAGGGATATATGCAGAGGAAAAAATCAGGTAGACCCATGAGTATAGTGGTCCTCTGAATCATATGGATACACGTGGCCCACATGCAAAAGAGCCAGCACAACAGATGAAATATTTTGTATTAAAGGGCCAGCTAGGAGTGACAAACACTTTTCTCTTTTGTTGACTGGAAACCAAAAAATTGACGGTAGTGATCATCCAAATGACAGATTCTCCTGTCAGGCGATCTACTTCATGGGTCCTCCATTAGAAGATGGTATCATGTCCACTTCCAAAACTCCTAACCATGCCCTATGATGAACAAAAAGAACTAAAACATGATTGATCGACATCAATATTTGCACCAAGATAAAGTTTATATATACTGTCCAATTGAGTTCCGAAAAGGCCCCACTGGTTTCTTCAAATCAATCGAATCCCTGCGTTGTGAACTCTCTCGGTCGAGAAAGATCCAACTTTGATGTCCTGTCTTAATTATTTCTTGTTTGCTAAATGCGAATGATCTTTCTTAACTTTAGTGTTGGTGTTCTTGATCTTGTGTAGGTGGGACCAAAGGAGCTCAGTTGTGACCCCAGATGAGGATGTGTTTTATCTAGTGGCATTGTTAAGATCAGCGTTGGATAATGGTGAAGAGACTCAGTCCTTGGAGTACCTGACAAATCAGAACCATAAGATCCTCAGATTCTGCGATGATGCAGGGATCAAGGTGAAACAGTATTTACCTCACTATACTACACAAGAGGAATGGATGGACCACTTTGGAGATAAGTGGGACCAATTTTCTCGAAGGAAAATGGAATTTGATCCCCGGCATATTTTAGCAACTGGCCAGCGTATATTCAATCCCTCCTTTCCTTCTTCTTACTAGGACGGTGTCCCCATGGTGATCAAGACACACGATAGTCTACTTATGCTACACAACATAGTATACTAACCTCTAGAAGTTAATAATCTTGTACATATAGTCTTGTTTAATCAGTGACGCTGGATTAATAGCATTCAGCAGTATCAGTGGTCTGGATTTAATTTATTTTAGTATATAGCAAGAAAAGAAAAGGAATATTGTGGGTTTTCGAAGAGGGTTTTTCTTACAGTGGTGGTGGTCGTGAGTAATTTGTCGTTCCAGGCAATGAAAATCTGTGGGTGGAGATTTGAGCTGATAAAGATTGGGTCCAGGGATCATGGACAGCACATGTCATGCTAGGTACCGGCTCCCAGTGATGTCGATCCCCTTCTCTGGAGCTTGTGCTTACAAGCTCACAGCTGGTTCCAGTTCCGTGATCCAGCCCACTTCACTGTGACCCAATTGACCCAGTGATATCTTCTTTTAGTTCCTGACAACTTTGTAATCGACAAAGGTTCCATCATCATTTTGTTATCCATGATCACTGTGACCCTGTTGTTGTACCATGCACCGATCAACTCTAATCAAGAGTGAAAGGAGGAGGAAAGTAGATGTCATCGGTGATTGAAAATTGGATTTTTTTTTTTCAATCCAGCACTCCATATACTGATGGGCTATTATCCCACGAGATCAGATCCATTCAACTTGGTGATCAATCGGTCAAGTTTTATACAATGAAGTGTACAAAAAAAAACATGCTGGTAGTGAACCCATAAAAGGCATACCATCTCCCACCAAAACGAAGCCTAGTAAACAATGAAAGCGATTCCATGATACAAGACAGGCTAGCAGGTGGACAAAAACCCGATACAAGTAAGAAATCTCGCTCAAAAGTTGGCCAATATGGAGGGAGCGCCTTCATGTTTAAGTTCTCGTTCACCGCTTCCTCATTCCTCTCGGCTAAAAAGGACTTGCCCTGGGACCTTAATAGCTTGCCGGCAGTAACCTCTGGGTGGTTCACCTTGCCCGCTCTCAACTTCTTAGAGGAAAAAACATTTTCTTCGATTTGCTTCAATAATTGTACACTTGCTGACTTCCGGAAGCAAGGGGAGAACGCAGAAGTGGATTAGAACTGGCATCTCTACTCAAAAAGAGAATAAGGCGATGAAAAAATTCCTTCAATGCAAGTTACATGAACTAAATTAATTATCATCAGCTTCAAGCTGCTTTCCAAATTTCTTCAATGCCAGCGAATATATTGTTTTCTGTCTTCACAGTCGTTCCTTCAGCCACCGATTCGACTGCCCACATGCACACCGAAGCGAATCATAACCACAGTTGGAGAACAGTGCAAGAGCATCTGATAATAGGAGAGATTATTAGCCACACACGATGCATTGCTCCGTCCCTCAAACAAAAACGGGACCCAAAAATAGTTATCATGGTGAGTCCCATTTTTATATGAACGAGGAAGCAATGCACCTGAAGTACTAAATAATTTCTTAAATGGTAATCAAGGATTAATTGTTTCAATGCTTTTGGGAACAAAGAAAGACCATGCCGATGAAACTGATGTTAACATTAACATGTCTTGCTTTTGCTGCTACTAGCTTGCAACAATATTTTGTCCAAATAAAAACCAGTCACAATTCAGTAGTTCATCAAGTTTTAAGACATCAAAGCTAACTGGATTCCACGTTGTCAACTTCAGAAGCATTTGTCTGGGGAATGAATTTATGCAACACTGATGCATTGCATCTCTGATCAAATAGGCCATCACCATAGATAGAGTATGCCCACAGGAGATCAATTCTCTCAATTCATGCTCAAGCTGAACTTCTGACGGAGTTTCAATCGAACAGTTTGCCCTGCCTTCAATTAGCAGTGTCATCTCCTCCTTAGGTTGTTGATTCAGAAAACGTTCTTTCGCCTCAACCAGAGTGCCCCACCAAAACTGATTAGGCACACTGATCTTGATCAGTGAACAAGGACGACACAAAAAATTGGAATTCAACTGATAAGTAACTAGTAAGGCATTATCATCTTTCGAGGTCTGATATTTATTATTCATGGCAATTGGGGGAAATTATACAACTTATAGTTCAAACTTCCACAAGCAGAATCATTATCCAAATTTTTAAACACTATATGAACAGGATAAACTGTGTAAAAAGTAAAGAACAAGAACCTGCGTCTTCATGTGTTTTTGTCATTTCTCGAGCCATGACACATCCCCTGAAATGCAATTACATTTACTGCAATAACCAATACTAAGAAATCATTTATCTTACCGCACCATCACTCTCCTGATACTCACTATAGGTGGGTTTCTCCAAATCGTCCCATAGGTGTTAAAAATGGAATCTAAAAGTATAGAGAAATCTACTTGATCATTTTCCAGTTCTTGTCAGATTTGATACTTTGAATCATGTAGCCTGTCATTCCAGTTCACATCTTCCATTTATTGTTTTTGTTAACGTTATCTTTATCTATTTAACAAATAAATGGAATTAATTTGATCCGTGAAGGTCAGAGGTCAGAATATCAATAAGTCCCATCATCCCCATAAAGTGAACTCATAGCAGGGTTTAATTTCAATCACTTGGACCACTGCATTGAAAATGGTTGGAACTAATATAAAGAAAGTCTAGCACACAGAAATTTGCTTAATCTGAATTATAGACATCTAACTGGAATAGCCTACAACATAAAACCAATACATTTTCTAGTGTTGCCCTAGAACTGGTAAGAGCTTGCATATCCTCAAGAACTTGAGAAAGAACTGTACAGTACAGCAAAGATGTGTAAAATCAACAGTGCTATACAATGAGGATATGCCATATATACCTCGACACACCAAAAAGCGATGAAAATTCTTTGAGAAACTGAGAAAACTTGTGTGGAAGAACATAGAATATTTGTGTTCTTGCTTCATTTGCAGAAGCCATCAGCCTCTCTTTCCTGGACGGACCATGCCTAGGAAGAAATCCAACTAACACAATACTTCGTATAATCAGTTTCTGACGATCTTATTGCTGCTAGCAAAACATCAGAAATATATCAACACACATTATGACCATAAAAAATTACATCAAAATTACCGAATGTAAACTCATTAGTAGCCAAGCCTGAAGCAGAAAGCGCGGAAACAACACCACAAGGTCCCGGAATTGGGGTAACCGGAATATTTTCATCCATGCACAGCTTCGCCAACAACCATATTCCAAACAAGCATCCATTAAACCCCACATAATCAACCAAACTTGCGCAACGTATTCTTTCAACCTAGGAGCTGAAACTTATTTAAAAAACTTACAAAATGCTTACCAATTCTGCATCAGGACCCCCAATGCCAGGTGTCCCTGCGTCGCTGATCAGCAGCACCACAACCTCGCCCTGTTTCATCCTCCTTAACACCGTCTGTTCTCTTTGAGACTCATTAAATTTATGATAACTCAACTGCAAATCTAAACCACACAATTAACAACAAAACAAATCTCCAAAACGGCAAGGCAGGAAGCCAAAAACTCACCAGTGGAGTACGGATATTATAATGGTGAAGTAATTTCCAAGAATGCCTTGTATCCTCAGATAGGATTACAACAGCAGATTTAATACCCGAGGAGCCCTGCTTTAATCCTTAAAAAAACACTAATATTTTTGAAATTTATAACAAGTTTCAAATCCCGGAATAAGAGTTTAAATAGTTTGCCCTAATTAACCATAGGCTAAATAAAAAATGAAAATATCAAAAAAATCCAAAATTAATATTGAAATAAAAGGAGAAAGATACCTAGACAGATAGGCTAAATTTACGTTAATCATAAACATATGATTATTAATTTTGAATGATATTAAATTAATGTGTTGAAAGCTTCATTAATATCATAATCAAGAACTAATGAGTATTAGTTTTTGGGTCATACTCTAACTAGGTGGTAAAATAAGAATTTTCTTGCCAGATTTACCATTAGTTAATCATAATTAATGGCATCCATCTAATATTTGTCTGACAAAAGAATGGTTTGCCTGCCAGCTAGTGAAAAATTCCGTTGCCGGGAATCGAACCCGGGTCTCCTGGGTGAAAGCCAGATATCCTAACCGCTGGACGACAACGGATACTTTAGCTAGTTGTACAAGATACATATACATAACGCTGTAAAATTTCCACTCACAACCTCGTATTTTCAAACCAAAGCCAATCAAAGACTACTCATTCAAACATCTGGAACATAATTTCTTGCACATTACTTAAACCAATCAATACCTGATCAATCCATATTCACAGATAAAAGGCAATAGTTCATCGAATCACCATTATGATTTGCATGTGCAAAATTAATGATTAGAAGTGGCCAGGAGTAGGATTAACTAGAGAACGAGGAAATAACGAGCCTTGCACATATGGTGGCAGAATGGCAGTCATAGAAGCAAGGTCCACCACAGTGAAGAGGGCAATCCAACCTCATGCCTCTACACCTTCCTCTTCCCATGCATTGCGCAAACTCTCCAAGCCTGTTGTTCTCATTGCTGAAGACTCCCCTCCTATGCTTTTGGGGTTGTTCATGCTTCTCCGTGCTCTTCCCTTCCCTTTCCCACCACAACAAGCCCATTTATACCAGCCGCCGCCACCAACTCTGCCTCCCCATCCACCACTGCTACGTCCCCCCCACATCGAAAACTTATCTCCACCGCCACCTCCTCCTCCATAGTATCCACCATATCTATTCTTGTTGTCGTTGACCACAACTTCAGGATGAGAAGCCTTGTTACGATTTCCTAGTAGCTCGGTAGGATCTAGAGCATTAGTGACATTGACCTGGGTGTAAGCAGCGCTGTTCTTGCACCTCTTAATTCAAGAGATACCATTGCTAGAAACAAAAGAATCCAGAAACTTATCATTTGTGTCTCCATCATTCTAGCAAGCAAAGTTCCGAGGTTAGAATGTCGTAATCTCATGCCACTTCTTAATTATAATAGGTTTATATAATCCATTTGGCAACTTGATTATGGCCGCAACTTGATCCAATAACCAAACCTCAACAAATCAAACTCCCTCTGAAAAAGAGAAGAGGATGTCTAGAGGCACAGACTTTGTCCCCACTTGCGATTGGGAAGGAAGAAGCAATAATGCAGGCTTCCTCAAAACAGTACGCTATGTACACTCTGCCTAAGCATGAGCTTATCTGCCATCCATCTTTGAAACCGATATCACATTCTTGTCATCTCATTTCGAATTCAAGAAAATAGAGTATCACAAAAAAATTAATTTTTCGGAACATATAGGGAAAATAATCCATTGAAGCATTTATAGATATTAAAAAAATAAAAACAATGATTACACTGACAAGAGTGTCGTTATTATTAGAAATGGGGGCAACCGCAGTGAATATTATTTAGCGGTGCTTGATGAGCGCCTTTCTTTTTCAAGTGACGAGCCTTGTCAAAGGCATAAAAACTTGAAGCATAAGAAGATCGAAGGGTGACGCTTTTGAGAACCTTTAAACAGTGACAACAAGCCTTCTTTTTCAGGCAACAGGCGAGGAGACGCCTTTGCTGATAAATGTGAACAAGTCTCTTGCCCACGCACTGGTAAGCCTACCTTGTACAATGATTTGAACCACAAAGCTAACCCCTTTCGCCTAGGCTATTCAGAGACAGCAGGCTCAACAACGTTCCTTTACTTCCACATGTATAAAAGGCTTAAAATCACCATGACACACAGAACCGTTCAAGCTAAAAATTCCATGTTCATTCAACTGAAAGTGTTCATGCCATTCTGCGATATGAAATTTTTAACTTGACAATACATACCACAGAATCTCCAATAGCTTCTGCTGGAAGATATACATCAGACGCCATTAGAATATATGCAGGTTCTGTTGGAAATCTAATGACCTTTGCTGTACTTGGTTTTTAGTTCCTAATAAGACAGTAATAGTAGGAGAATCCATATAATTTGTTCTCCTTGATTAGTAATTTAGTATAGATTGTCTGCGATCCCACAAGGGAAGCACCAAATACAAAGTAAAAATATCAGGTACGTGATTCACGGCAAGGAAAAAGGAAAACTGCCAGGGCCTTGGGGGCTTAAAGCCTTGCCAGGCCCCATTCCACACTATCCACGAGAAATAGGACTGGTAGCCTTGTTGTTATACACAAACAACAAATACAAAATGGAATTAAACCTTATCATCATGGAACCACCATCTTGTCTCCTTGGGAGATCGTCCACTCCTACAGTTCTTCACATAACGATCATTATCGGCAGGACGTTGCTGCGAACCATCACAGTGTATATTAGCATTGCTATACACTAGTCTTGACAGAAAAGGTAGAGTGAACAAAAAATGCTTTTAACTCTCAACAAAATTGAACCTAACCTTCACGGTTGCGCTGGATAACATAGACAGAATGCTGATACAGATAGAACTAACAGTCATAGCTGGGGACCATGAATCATACAGTATATCTGCAAGGACCAAGAACAAATGACAAGAATATTACAATTTATCTGTTCCAGGCACAGCTGACTATGTACTTGGTTCAAGAAGGAAGCAAATGAAAAGTCAAATAACATTATTTTCATTGTCTTCTGGAGATGGAAAAGCGTAACGAATCTTTGGGCAGAAATGCACAAACCCCTACCCCTCCTTCACACGGATAAATAATATTTGCAACCAGAAAAAATCCAAATATAGCCCACTTGGTTAAAAAGTTAATGCTAATCATAACATTGAATTGATAAATTTTTTGAGATGGAAAGCAATACAACAGGGAAGAAAACAAATTGAAAGTTTGCTTTCTATATTTCACATTTGTTTTTAGCTTCTACTGCCCAACATAACATTTAATTATCAGCGTAACTAAAACATGGACGGAGTAAATTTTGTTTCCAGGTACCACAACCGACCTTCCATACATTGATGATAGTACGAGCTACCATCGCACACCATTGTTTCAAAAAAACTCATTTGTCAAAAAAGCAAGACGCACGCACTGCCCCGTCCTACTCACCTAAGACAACCACCATCGCTTAAAAATCTCCTTGAGACTATGCTTTGCAAGCACTTATTCAAAGAATCTTAAAATCGCATCATGGACCTTGCAATCGGAGCAAAAACCAAAAGGAATTTGCACTAAAAGCTTAGGCAATACCTAAGTCAATAATCATAACACTTAATTACAGGTAAAGAAATGCTTTAATTCAATAAACTAACACAGAGGAGAGAAATGTCAATAAACGTTACTACTACGAGTTAAGTAATACCTAAACAGATATGTCCGTTGCTATAGATGTGAGGATGCAGAGGAGCCGGAGGGGCGAAAATCACCTGTGCCATCAGTTTAACCAAATAAAATAATTAATCACACTCATTTTCAAATAATTAATTCGTATAAATTTGCAAAAATCACAAAATTAGCAAAAAAATCACAAAATTAGCTAGAAGAAAAAAAAAAATCACTGGCCTGAGGTGCTTCCATAGGGTAATGTTCAGGGAAATCGACTTGAAGCTGATAAGTTTCATTTGCATAAAGAGTGCCTGCGGCTCCATTCGCTTCAATCACCCATCTTTTAGAGAAGAAATAATCCCAAATTAACCAAATTTATAATCCCCAATCAAAGCTATATCAATTAAAATCGTGATTAAAACGGTACCGTTGGAGATTATCGGTGACCTTATGCTTGAAACCTGAAGGAGGACTGAGTTGCCATTCTGTAAGCTCTTTTTGCAGTCTGTTGCAAGCGATCTTGCTTAAAGCCTACGCAAGAATGAAGTCAAAAAATTTAAAAATGAACACAAAGTCAAAGATCACAAAAAAATAGAAATTAGGGCATAAAATAAGCATATGCGGAGATTGGCGAGAGGGTACAGGTTAATAGAGAGACCTTGCGTGACGAAGCGGAGCTGCTTGTCATGGTTTCTTTCTTGTTTTCTTTCGCGCACAGAGAGCGAGGGAGAGAGGACTGTCTGTCTGGGCTCTTGGGGTGTTGTCGTTTTATAAAAGTTGGGGAAATTCATAAAATCTGCCTTGCATCATGGAGTATTATGGGATAATGGTGTATTTGGTCCCCTAGTTCTGAGTTATATGTTATTTTGATCCTTTTATTATTATTGTTTATCCCAATGTTAATTGTTTTATATATATTTTAACTTAACTATATTTTTTAATCAACTTGCAGACAATTAATTTTTTTTTTCTGGAAAATATTAAAAACGCATTCTTCACATTGATTCAGCACATTTAAAAAGATTTAATAAATCTTCTCGGATATTAATTTTAAAGCTTGAATTTAAAAAATTAAGAAAAAAGCACATATTTTTCATCACTAATCCAACATATTAGATTAATTTCAACATCATTCCAGGACAGGGAAAATTCAACTACATTCTGCCACAAAATGTGTACAAATTAATCAGAACTCCTAATAAGAATTAACAGCAGAAGCAAAAAGATCACAACTAAAGAAAATGAAAAGAACACCGCTAGCTAACTACTAATTCATGGGGGAGTACTCCTCAATGCCTTCTGGATCTGCAGATATATAATTGAAGAAAAAAAAAGAAGGAAGGAATTTGCGTTTTTAGTTAACAAGGGCATGTTTGGTTTTATTACTATGGTTTTTCTTTTTTTCTTTGTTTCACAACGATGTCTGATACGCAAGCATGGTTTTGAAACCTGAACTGGTGCAAGCCGATCAAGTTATGTGTCAAGAAAAATTTTAAAAATAAATAAAATGACTTGTTTTTGACAAAAATCTTGTTTTTCTAAGAAAAAATAAGAGGGTTTTTGGTAGGGTTTTGATCGAATTATATCGTCGATCGAATTAATTATCAACTTGAATTTTTGAATGGTTAAGGCCAGATCAATTAATTCTTTCCCTTAATTTTTTTTTCAATTTCGATAGGTATAAACCTGAATCAGCTAAAGAGTGGTCCAGGTTTTATAATAGATAATAGAAGTTATATATATATATCAACGTTTTATTGGAAAGAAGACAAGCCGATAACAAGATGTGACAACTTTTTCTTGTTTTTTAACTAATGCCAGTGTTTTATCCGTTTCAGTCTTGAGAGTGATCCCAAAGAGTCCAAGTTACATGCATGCATTTGCCATCACGTATGATACTGACAAGATTCCTAGGTGTCCTAGCTAGTACTGCAGTAATCAATGCCTATCAAGCTGTTTAGCATTTGCTAGCTTGGACATGTTGCTCTCACCAAAAAACAGTGATAGAAATAAACATCAAAGGTTGAAACAGCTAGCTTAGTTGCGTAGGATCTGCTCCCATGGCAATTTGTTCTTTTCCTGAAAATCACAGGTCTAGACTGTTCTCAGATTTTCAAGGATGAATGATTCAAGAGGATGTTGATTTCCTATTGCATAAAAGATACAACGAAACACAGCTTGAAGAAGGAATTGACTTAGCTATCAACCTTTTCCTTCAGTCCTCTGAGTGATCTGCAAACTCCTCTTTGTACATTTCTTCTATCATAGGCTTCCATAGCCGGACTCGAGCATTTATAAACCAGTTTGATACCTAAAACAACAATGAATTGCCCACAACTTTATCGGTGTCAAGCCAAACTATAAAGAAAGGTAACATGTTAATGAAAGATTAAAAACTTACTTGATTCTTTGTCAAGCCTGCCTGCGATGCTAACATTAGTTTCTCATAATCATTTGGATACCTGTGTGTGACAAATGAAGTGGGTAAATCACAGTTTTAGTAAGAGTATGATCACCATAGAGTTTCGCTAGCACTTACGGGTGCAAGAAGTGTTCAAAAAGCCAAGAGCGAAGGATGGTTACAGAAGTCTCTGGCAACCCTCTGATGGGTCTCCATGCTTGCCTTTGGCTTTGCATCATTCCAAGCTGTTGAGGAGATATCCGGTTATGTTTGGTCTCTTTATCAAACAAGCTAAGTTGTGACAATTCCGTGCTGATTTTTGGTAAATCTCGAGAGAATTTTCTTTTTGTCTCATCGATTTGGGACACTATGGCATCTCTCAAGTTGCAGAAATGCTTGGACATGGCTTGGAGCGCAAGAGCTGTGTAGGATTTGGCCGCTCCTAAACCAGCTATTTCCTCAAATGATGATACCACTTCTTCCATTTGATGGTAGTATTTCTCATATCTTCCCTCAACCTGAAATCAACAAAATATCTCATCAGTTTTCGAGTTCGGACGCGATCAAAATTAGCCTGACGACACAGAACATATAAACTTAATACAGTGTGGAGTTTTGGACTTACCTCCTTCAACAATGCTATAAGCTTTGCAATTTTAAGCTGGAGTTCATGTTTCTCGGCTTGAACAAGCCCAATACCCCACAGTTCTACTTTTAATTCAGAAGAAAGTCTTAGAGATCCTCTTTGGCCACAAGGAAATAATTTCCCAACATACTTTTCATTGCTAATTTCAACTGCCTGGCAACTTACATGCACAATTTCTTCTAGCAGGGACTGAGCAGGGTTTAAATACCTTGAATTCCCTATAGCAACCGCAAAAGATTCTGTTCCGTAAGAAGTAGAAGGTCTACTTAATGAGGTTGATGATTGAGGAAATCCACTACCAGTGAGAGAATAGTCGTCGTTTACTTTTTCACCTCCAAGATTATATGCTTCCCTTGCTTCTTCTCTAGGAACTAAGTAACTAGGACTCATGAGATCCGAATTAAAGGATCTATGCCTGTACTGAAATTGGGGAACAAGCATCCGAGAACCAAGAGACAGTGATAACCTTTGAGCTTGATGATTAGTCTCATTTGCCGCTCCAAGAAGATCCATTAGGTGTCTGGTATGGCTAATCTCAGATTCTTGATCTGCCGAGGGAACTTGGACTAGGTCTATTGACCTAGACATTCTTTCCTCGAGAGACTTTATGCTTGGCAATACACCATGAGACTGAGAAAATGTGTTGCTGCCTCGCAAGTCTGGACCGAAAACGCTGAAATTCTGACTTTGAAATTGGTTTTGACTAGCGATGGAGTCTGAGATAATGAATTGGTGTAGCATGCCAGAAGCTGGATTTGGGGGTGAGTCTTGTGAACCCATAGGTACCATTAAACTGCGAAGGCACAAAGGTATTAATTTGCAACTTAAGAGAAGATTCTAAAACATGATTTGTCAATATGGTATAAACGAAGAAAAAATCAGAACCAAACTACCAGGTTTGATTCCAAAA
>Ga0325402_1000576_pt1 | contig 26387 bp, 6 predicted proteins | sample PopdelMetagenome_22_FD_207212 | JGI IMG/M metagenome (GOLD analysis project Ga0325402, IMG submission 207212) | Populus deltoides microbial communities from Bellville, Georgia, United States - Xylem-PdKOR-R3 | ecosystem: Host-associated > Plants > Phyllosphere > Stem > Wood/Secondary xylem... | reverse complement strand
AAGTATATTTTCATTCGAGACATCTGTGTGAAAATTGCGTTGGCCTTTAAGGAGACAAGAAGAGAACGAGAAAACCCAACTCGTTTCATCCGAAGTGACTTTGTTTCAACTGGCAGATGTACATTATACAAAACATACAACGCATTCATGAAATCAACACAAAGGAAACACTGAGCTTATGCCATGCATTTGGAATGATTTGCGTCGCATAACCACTCCTCTGCGCGCATCAATTGTTATTTCACATCCATCGAAATAGTTCCAAATGCGCAGCTCTTCTTCGTTTCGGAATTGTCATGACTGCATCTGTTACAGCATAAATCTCCCTTGCAAGAGAGATTTCTTTGTTTTTTGGAGTTCTTGTGAAGTGACCGTGTGGTGATAAAATGAATCAGTGGATGCTTGGGTCCAAAATTCCAAGCAGATCCAGTTCTGTAGTTTTGACTGTAATCAATTAGTTGTGTTTGCATTTTCCATCTCCTGTTGTCCAGGGACAAGTAGTTCGCATGAAGGGGGGATCGCCATTGGTAAAGTCTGATCGAATGGGCTAGACATTGAAACAAAACCTCCTTGCTTGAACACATTTTTCAAATTTCGGTGCATACAAGAGCAGTATCAACAACGACTTGAGTTGGATCCCATAGTCATGGGTAGAATACTTGGACTGGAGAACAAAAACATGCTGCAGAAGCTCTAAAGACAAGGGTCGGTCATACGGAATCACTTCTTTCCTTTTGCTGTGCTGCCTCAACATACTGCTCAGCAAGTTTCTTCACCTTCTCACCTTCCTTGATTAGGAAATTTGCATTTTTCGCATTCAAGTGGTATTTCATAACCTTATCAGTAGTTTTTGCCACAGCCCATCTATACTGTTCAGCAGTGATTATGCCACTCTTACACAGTGGCCTGAGGTGTTCTTTGATGTACGCTTCAACCTGTACAGAGTTAGAATGACCAGTCAACAGAAGTAGGTTTGCAAGGAAAATAATAGTACACGGATTTGAAAACTTATGTCCTCCGGTGAATTTCATTGCATCCACAGCGTTGTAACACACCTTCATTAAAAAAGAAGTAACTAATAAAAAGACAAGGAAAGAAGAGAAGTTGAGATCAACTTGTACCTTCTTAGAAACAGAATTGATAATGTCACTCTGCTTGTTAGTGTTAGTCTTAGAACTATCCTTTTTACGGCCACTTTCAGCTGTTTGAGAATGGTCACAAGTGGTTTCTCCATCACAAGTGTGACCAGCAGAGGTCGCATTGGTATTCCCATCTTGTCTTGATGAATTATTTTCATTTTCTCCCGAACCTTTGTGCTTAGTTGAAGCCTCAGGGTCAGCCAGCTCATGTAGATTTCTAGATGCTTCTTCTGGAAATTTGTTGATCAGAGGCTCCTTGTCTGGACCATATAGTTCATCGCATTCTGCAAGAGAAGGTTCTTCACCTTCTTCGCCAGGTAGAGATTCTGAATCAGCACAAGACCTATTAGTTCCACCCTCCACGGTTGTGCTGATGATGCCTGCATCAACATGAATCTTTGGCGAGGAGGCAGAGTCCTTGAGTTCTTCATTATTCCCCGAACTCAAACAACCTTCAAGATCCTGAAAATTGTTCGGCATTTCAGATTTAAGAGTGGAGAAGACTACTTTCATCCTTGACTCACCTTCTTCTACTATTAGCTTGGGGACAGTCAAATTAGTAGCACCAATGTAGTCTTCATCTTCTAAATCATACTCAAAATCACCATATATATCAACATCTGGATGAGAATCCATTTCAAATACATTATCAGGCCCTTCTTCTTTGATCTGCATTGAGGAATCATCTACTTCATTGGAAACCTCCATTTTATGATGGGGACTACTTGGAGGAGAATCAGATAAGAGTCCTGCATTTCTCAATGCATCTAAAACTGCAGGATCCGTTGGAAGTTCATCGATATCTTGTTCTAATCTATCAACAGTGACTGCAGATGGTGAAGAATTTGATACCGTGGCTCTATTGGACTTTCTGTCATCTGATTGACGCATTATTTCCTGAGAACAAAGATTCAAATATACTATTTTGCTGTTTGCCTTGTCGGCAACCTCCATCTCAATATTAATTGCATCTGCAACAGCCAACTCTGTTTCTGCAGTTTTGCGAATCTCTGGCAGATTTACTTTCCTCAAGAAGTGCTCTGTTAGTCGGTAAAGTTGTGTCTGTACAACAAGAGATTGGAATTAGCCAAAGTACAGCCAAGCACACAGTTACTTGGTGAAAAATCTGAAACCATTTGAGTGGGAGCTTAAAAATTAGAGGTTAAGAAATGGATGAGTATAGAGAATTTCGTGTTCCGTACAAGTTTGCTACGTGAAACAGCCAAATCAAAGTTAAATTTTGCCAACACCACAACCCAGTTGGATTTCCTAGAAGTGAGAATTTGACTGCTGGAGAATATGCAACACACAGTTCTGGAGGCTAGGGTAGTGAGTAACAAGAGTAGCAGGTTGGTGATGGCAGTGTTTGAATGATGGCAAACTGAGGAAACAATGATGTGGTCTATCCACATCTACCATATTTCCAAATGGGCAGTTCAAGTTTAGACAGAAAACATAGCCTACTTCTGCAAATTCTTTTCTTTTTTCCATAGAAGAGCAAACCTAAAGCATGACTCCAGAAAAGTTTATCGTCCATGCAAAACAACCAGCTTAGTTACGAAAAAGCAGGCACACAATGCATTGCATACCTGTCTGACCGATATGGGGATTTTATTGTGGCGACAGGATGCTAACACCGGTCTCATGTCTATTGGCAGTTGAGCCTGCACAAAGCAACCAGAGAAGGGGAAAATAAGCAAGCATTAGTAACAGTTTGCAGAATGTCATATAGAATCAAACAGCAAGAAAAAACTGGTTTAAGGGGGAGAGGGGTACATACGAGTAAAGGATAATTTCCTTTAAGCACTGCATTGTCTTCCTGTTTTTCATCTGCTGCAGTTTTACCTGAAACTGCCTTCTTTCTTGCAAGCACCTCCAAGGCCCATTTTCTTTTATCTATCCTTTTATCATCAGATTGAGCACCTTTTTCCTTCTGTGAATTGACTTTGGAACCTCCACCCAGTTGTGCTTTGCTAGAAGCAGGCTGACAATTTGTGCTGAGAACTTTATCCTTAAGCCCTTTATCATGAATTGAAGGCACAACAAGCTTTGATGATACTTTATTTGCTCCTGCAGATTTAAGAGTATGATCATCAAGAGATGGCTTCCGAACTTTATCCATTGAAATTTCCTGAGCTTTATTCTGTTCAGTGTTACTTGTAGTTGTAGAAGCTAAGAGAGGCTTGATATCACCCTTTCTTGGAAAAACAGATGTGTCTGCTAAATATAATCTAGAAAGAATGGGATTGGTCTCCTGGAACTCATATCCCTGATCCATCTCTGAGCCTTCTGGATTCTTTCTAAGGAGAGTAAGAACTGACTTCAAAGTTGCAATTTTTTCAGGCTTTGTAACCCTCATACATCGATACTTCCAGAATTCAACATCACAGTCTCGATCCCATGCACGTTTTCTTCTTCCATTAGAATCTCCATATATTTTCTTTGTCAGATTCTCACGAACTTTACCCTTCTGCAGCAAGGACTTCTTTGCCTTCAGAGAAGAAGGGGGCAACTTCTTCACTGGTTCAGCTGTGGATCCTGCTACAGCAGTTCGGAAGGCAGCAAGAAGCTTTGGGTCAAAAAGGTTTTCCCCAATTTCATCAGAAGATCGGTTACGCACAGCTTCTCTTATTTCTTTTCTAAGGTTTTGAACTACAACAGATGATTCCTTGTCCTCCACAGCTCTCCTCATGATCTTTTTCACTCTCAAGCCCGCTGCATTTTCCCCTTCTTTTGATGATTTATCTGGAGGACTCTGGTGAGCAAGCCCCTTCAAAGTCCTACGACCAGTCCCTTTAACCACACTCATTATATCAGAAGTGACATCTTGCTTTTCAAGAGATCGTTTTAATTTGACATTTTTTAAAACTGCTATTTTGGCGGGGCACTTTTGGGAATCTTCTGGAAGAAATGCACTGTCCTGGTCCTTAGGAGTTATTTGCAACTTCCTGCTGACTCTGGTCTTCTTTGCAAGAACTGCAGCTTCATTCTTAGCATTGTCTTCGTTATCATCAGCAGTCTTAACAGCATCATCACTAATAACCAACAAGAGTTTAAGAAAAGGAAAAAGACAAAAATGATCAACAGCACAAACTTCTACTGAAAGGAGTATTCATCTTAAAAGACAAAAGCCAGTGAACCAGTATATCAACTACTTATTGCCTGTTTTTTTACTTTAGTGATTCTTTTCTTCTGTTATATTTTTTTGGGACACAAAGAAAGAGAGAGGGGGGGAGCATAATTAAGAGTTACTTTGAGTGAGAAGCACAAAGTCAAACAACACTTGACACCCAGTTAGTGAAAATGAATAGTGAGTAAAGATGAAAACACTCAATTTCAAGTAACCTGCAAGTGGCATGCTTTCTCTTCACACCAATTATTTTCATGGCCTCCTCATTAGCAACTGGTAGAATCTTATCATCTGAAAAACATTTTAGAAATAGGACAGTTAATGAAATACACATATCCAAAAGTCAACAAAATGTGAAATAGTTTCCTACAAGAAATTCATTTAACTTTCCACAGCCAAATAATGGTCTGGATGGATTCCTTTTAATGTTTGAAACAGTCTCTTCAATACCTCTTCTTAGCAAAGATTCTTCAGAAAGACTTTGCTGTTGTACTTCAATGGTCCCTTGATCTTCAGTTTCATTGGTCTTAACGTAACCTGTTGATAGCACAAAAACATTCTTGCAATTAGACACTTTCAAGCATGCAAAAGAGACAAAACTATCACTTATGTTTTATTGTGTGGATGAAAAGGAAAGATGAACAAATATTACACATGCATAATTACCAGACGAAGAACAGCCCAAAGATAAACCAAGATGAAGACCTTCACTAGATTCCTTTCCAGACAGCTTGTTTCTGGCAAGGGAATCATTAAACAACTTTCTCAAAGAATTTTTAACACCATCACCAATAATTGGTTCATTCACTGTTCCATCGTCACAAATGGTCTTCAACTCAGCAAGCACCAAGGAAGTAGATAGGTGACTGAAGGAAGCATCACACGATAAGGACAGTTCAAGTTCCGGTGCCTCCACGGTTGGTTGTACATCAGTCTTTTTGCTAGATTGTCTTTGTACCTTGTAGCTATTGCCATCAGGTTTAACTGCATCATCCATCAGGTCCTCATCAACTTCAAGGGTTGGTTTACTTGGTTCTTCAGTCCATTTAGTGCCTCCAACCATTGAGACAACAACAGCTGTTTCTCCAGCATCAGCGATAGATACAGACATCTTTCCAGAAAAAGCAGCCTCAGCCTCAGCCTCAGCCTCAGCAAAACTACTACTGTGAGAATTCTCTGAATAACACTGGTTGTTTGGCTTCTGTAGCGAAGCTACATCAGATTTCTGTGGCACTTCACCAACTGTGCATCTGCATCAAACCAAAAACATGATGCATTAGCAAATGACACAAAGGAACCTAGGCTTAAGTAAAACCGAGTCCAAGCTTAGAAATCTACATCACAGCATCAGATGTCTGTAGACTGATCATAGAAAGCTTTAAAAAAATGATATAATAGAAGAACATCACCAGATGCCCACCTAACAAAACATTAGAAAGGGTTATTCAAAACCCCTTGCAGGCACTCCACAAGCGCTAAAAGCCAATTGCAGCATACTCAACTTTCATTTTATATACATAACATGCTTTCTATGTATAGAAGAAGCACATTTCTTCAGAGTACCATAGTTTATAGCTCCAAGAAAAAAGTCATAGGACTGTATTGACATAGCAAAGTCACATCCCAACACTGCCTAATTAAATAATCATCCTCATAGTTTTACCTCGGGCATAACCATGTATCCTCTGATGTCCCTTCAGCATCAAAGCCCACACAAAAAGCATGATACCTGTAGTATGACAAGAAAGCGTAGGGGAATTAATTTGTTTCTAGGAGGGCTCTGAGCTGTCATACCCAATATGTATCCAGGTTAAATGCTACTTTTTGACACCTTTAACAAAGTAAAAGGAAAAAATCAACCAACTAAAACTTTTTCTCTCACTATAAGCTACATAGTGAAGTAGAATTTCTAAACACATCAACCTACATATATAAAATATACCTAAACAATATCACTTACGTTGCGTTTGGTTCGGTGTTAAGAATTGGAGGTTAAATGTTAAGGGATTAAGTGTTAAGGGTGTAAGAGCTACTAAACAAGGTTAAGGAGGGGTTAAATGTTAACCCACTTCAACCCAAAATCAAGCACAACCTTAGGGATAAAAATTTACCAAATGTCACAAGAATCGCAAGCAATAGAGGTATCGAGATTAGATTCTTCCTCAATATTTGCTGATCCACCTCGAATCTTGCAGCCATCTCCATCCAAGCAGATAACTGCCTACAAAATGATAAAGTGCATAAGAATTATATCATGATTACAATGACACATGAATTCGAGTTGTATAGAATAAAAACTCTAATTATAAGAAACTTTGTCTTGGTTTCTGAAATATCACCGACTTTCCCAAGAAGTTTTTGTACACAAAAGCATTGAAGTGCTTGGATTGATTCTGTTTATGCTAGGCACTGGCCCCCTCTCCATAAGCTGATATGCTACGAACTATGAAGGAAAGGGCCTAGCCAACTGCTAGAAATATTAACTGAGCAATTTTATATGAATGTCTTATTTGGTTTCGAACATGTATAATCATTTGGCATGTAGCATTTAATCTGGAAACAGAAAAAGCTCTGGTCCTTGAGCATAAACCATTTACAGATGAACATAGCAATTTGTGAAGTCTAATGGCTTGAACCAACAACATAAATAACTTGTATACATCTAATGCTACCAGCTTAGAGTATCAACATCTGAAATCAACTTTGCAAATTTGATGGCATGGCAAAGTTTGAGCAAACAAATGTGATCATGTTACTAACCCTGACTGAGGAAGTCACTCTGTATAAATTAGCTCACAAGTTCACAAGTCTCAAACAGGTTCAGACTTCAGATCAGTAATTAGCTCTAAAACCTCAAAATGATAACATATGGATGATAATTACATTTTCATCGATATAGTATGATGGAAAGGAGAGAGTGTTGTTCTTCCCTTCAATAGACCAATCATCATCTCTGCAGCATAGATAACAGAAACATGAATCAATCACTGCTTAAAAACCTAAACAGAAGCAAATCCTCAGTTCTCAATTGCTGCTAAAGATTACCCAGATGTCGGCACTGAAACACAAAAATCAATCACAAATGAGAAGGTAAAGAGTGAAATTGCAGTATGTCAGTAACTTGCATACTTGTGTATTATTTGGAATGTTGATAAACACAGAATAATAGATGATGCAATGGATCAAGGATCTTAAACATTATAATTAAAATGGCTTTGTTAATCTGAGTGACAACTCTTTCAGTGGTCCAAATTAATCTCCAATAGGAGGAGCGTCATGTGGATTGCGATTATTTCAATTAGAAAGATCAATTAGACAAAATATGAAGCTCCCTTAATATTGTAAGGTTGCAACTTGCAACAACGGTGCTGCTTCGACTGAACTTGAAAAATCATATTTGATTGATTGATAAGAAAAGTAGACACCTAAGTGTGACGATGCAAGGCCTGTAAATACCAAACATGAAAAAATGGAGCCTGCCCCAATCAGGAAGAAATACCAACAACACGCAAAGCATATACTACTACTAGTGCTACCTGGAAAGTGAGTCCTCATCAACTTTGTTGTTTCCAATGGTATCATATACCTTCATTAGCAAACAGAAACTGTCACGCATCAGATTGCACAAAGTTTGGATATAGATAGTTTCAAGAAAACTTCTAGAACCAAGTAACCTAATAAAGCTACTAAATTCATAAGAAACAAAAGATGGATATATACCTCGACTAAAGTTCTCAAGTCATTTGAAAAACAACAAAATTTACTGTAAAATGAAGGGGGGGGGGGTCAAAATCTTCAATCACTCACCGGAACACATGTAATAGACTGAAATTCATTCTGACAGAGTGGACAAAGGTTCGTGATTGTGGCCCAATTGTCAATGCAACCAAAACAAAACCTGAAAAATTCCCAAAACAAACCCAAGTGATCATCTTCACTGCGCATTCATTCAGTGCAATTGCATAATCTAACAAAAAATTCAACCAAGCTCAAAACTTTCATCTCTCTCTAGTAAAACGAAATAGCAAGAAAGAAGTTGAATTAATAATAATAAAATAACATGTACCAGTGATGGCAACAATCGAGAACGCCCCGGTCAATAACAATATCCATGCATATCCCACATCTTTCGCCCTCAAAATTATAATTATCCTGCAAATTATAAAAATGGAAATAATATTTATGTTATTGGCTAACATAAATAATAATAATAAGCAGCAGCAGCAATTTTGACCAAAAAAACATCTAATTCGTGCTTCTAAACAGAAATTTCAGCTCTCAAAACTAGAAAATCCAAAAAAAAAAAGCCAAAAAAATCGATATTAAAATAAAACAGTGAGTTAAAATAAAATGAAACTTACATGAATATTCTCTTCAACTTCAAGAGGCAATTCTTCTTCTAATATTCCACTTGTAACAAAATCCACCTCCATTATCATAATAATCTCGATAATAATTAAAAAATCTATAGAAAACACCAGAATTTTAAAAATTAAGACGCGATTAGATAATAACAAGAATAATAAGCTAAGGGAACATGAATTAAATGATTAGAAAACATTACTTCGAAGATCAGTGAGTAAGAATGAGTAATCGGAAGGGAAAAAAGGGAAATTAGAGAGGAGAGATCACCTGTGAGTGAGAATGAGAAAGCGCCATTAAAGAAGCAGGAGACAAGAGATTTTTATTTGATTATTATTATTATTTTTTTTACCCTTTGCGGGTTTCGCACGATTGAAATGCCAAAACGTTTTATTTTTTTGGGTTCTGTCGACTTCTTTTGAATAGCAAAACGAGCTATTTTATTCTGAGACCTAGTTTGGGCCTAATAGTTCAAAAGTGAGGTTTTGGGGTCCAGAATTAGAAAGTGGATTGATTATGTAGTAAGAGCCCTAAAATTACTATTACACTTGCACTTGCACTTGCACTTACACTTACATTACACTGTAAATTATATAAAAAAACACTAAAACAGATCAAGAAATCAATGCACACTGTGGATTAAACAGTGTTTTTCATTGATAATTTTATTGATCTCCCAGGATATTTGGTTTGTGTGTGCAGTTGAGTTCTTGGCAACGTGGCTTGTTTGTTATCATAATTTTTTTTTTTCATTTTTGTGTTTTTGTCTCAAAATAGGGTGAGGGACAGACACCAACATACAATTTTCCTCTCATGTCGATCTTCCCTTTCCACCAACTATCATCAAACCCATCCCCAGCCCTTGTTATGCATCACCAAACACATCGCCTCTCCGTGTCAGAAAAAGGGTGGGGATTTTTCCTTCGAGGATCGGTTGTCATCCAAGGAAGAAAGGTTTTTGATCTCTTCTTTGCTTTGCTTTTAGGTTTTGTTTTAGGGTCATTGGGCACAAATGAACTTTTTTAAAAAAGAAAATTGTCTTCTATGGTGTATGCCCTTTCGCTTTCTGTTTTAATAGTCCAGATTTTACATGATGAATTATGATGAAGGAATACATGATTGACAGGAGCTAAAGGACAAAACAGCCATGAGCAGTAGATGAAAGCTACTTTTCAACTCGAAAGCCTTGGGGAAATTTCTTGCATTCTTGATGAAATAATGGGATGGTATATTATTATAAAATTATACTTGCAAAAGTTTGAAACTCGTCTCTTAAGAAGGAAAGATTTAGACTATACATTTGAAGTTCATTACCCAATAGAACCATTGTACAGAATATTGTATTTCAACACCCTTAGTTCCAACAACCTGCAATGATGCTTGAATAATTGCTATCACAATAACATTTGTTCATTTTCATTCATGTGCACCTTTTTACATGGATTTTCTATAGTTTTTTTCTTTTATTTTCTAAACAATTATGGAGTATTTAGCAAAAAATGGATTTTTCAGGGGCAATATTCTTAAAGCATCGAAGAATTGGCTGGAGAGAAATATCGAAGTCGTTGTTGTTACTGATGGTGAGTGTATCTTAGGGCTTGGGGATCTTGGTTGCGAGGTATTGATGCTCATAAATTTATTTACAAATTGGATGTGCATACCACTTCTTATCTCTTAACGAGTGGATCATCGTTAATTTGATTGATGCGATTGTTTTACTTTTGTTAAGGAATGGGGATCCCAATAGGAAAACTCTCTTTAGACAACATTTGGAGGATTACGTCCCTTTGCAGTAAGGTTTGACATATTCTAACCACTGGTATATTTGATTTTGATATTCTTTGTGTTTTTGGATGGATGAGTTTGGAAGCTTCTGGTTCCAGAGAAAAAGGGATAAATTTTCTATCAAATGTACAACAATTTTATTCACTCAATTTTTTTATATTATTTAGACACGCCTCAATTACTGTCTTACTAGAGCTATGAGTTGTCCCTTGCTATTTAGTTACAAAAACCTTCCAATTGTATTCAATATATGCAGTGTTTGCCTGTAGCAATTGATGTTGGCACAAACAATGAGAAGTTGTTGAATGATGAGTTCTACATTAGGCTTGGACAAAAGAGGGTAACTTTATAGGTAGAGTAATTTTACTTTATTCCATTTCCAATCGACTGATATTTCTTCTTTTCTTTTCTAGATTTTAAATCATTCTACATCTCGAGATTTTTGTTTTGTTATTTGTTGTAGTTTAAGAATATGCAGAGCTTCTAGATGAGTTTAGGACTGCTGTTAAAAAGAACTATGGGGAAAAGGTCCTTATACAGGTGATGCACAACTGTTCTCTTTTATTTGTTCCGGAGAAGAAAACTGCATGCACAAATTTAATGGTCATATAAAAATCTTTCAAGTAGAATAGGTGATATAGAGAAACATGTTGAAATGGCAAACCAATTAAAGCAATTATTCGATTATATTAAGAAAATAGTGATTAGAATCATATGATTTTGATGAGTCTGGGTTTGCAATAGATTAACCTGTCTGCTTTAAATCCTGCACTCTAGCTATTTGACAAATATGGTGAAAGAAACCTGCCTATTTTACTTGAAATGTTTTGCCTGGATCTCATGCTTGATTTTTCTTCAATTGTTCTTCAGCTCCTAGGATCCTTGCATTCAAGGTCTTTCCCCCCTCAACTCTTGCAGTCCACTTCAGTGCACCTTTGTCTTAAGATTTTCTTTTTGTGGTCGAACTGATTAACTTATTGGTTCTTGACTAAATGGACTGTAGGCCAGGTGCATTATTTTAAAACTTGACAAGGATCAAACAGAAAAAAAATTATAGGAGTACTATTATTCTTGAGTAGTCTTATGGTGTTGCTACAGAGCCAATGAGAATAAGTGAAGCTAATACAGATGAGGGGCTCGAAGGACAACCACAAAAGAACACAAATAAGAAAAAGAAATAGAATTTAATGAGAGAAATATTGCAGTTTAAGTTGGCAGGGTGCATTTTAATTGGTTAAATTGTTGTGTTTGTCTTTTATTTCTTTTTCTTTGTCATTTCTTTCCACTTATATTTAGAAATAAGAGGTGTCTTAGGATCCAAGAATTCAGTTTCTTATGATGCCATGCCATGATGACTGGATGAATGCCCTCTCTTCTATTCTTATTCCTAAAAAAGCTAATAATTTTCTCTTTGCATAGGAAAGTCTATTGCCTAATAACTTTATTTCTGCAATCTGCAATTAGAACATAACATGACAACCCCTGTCACTGTTAGATTTCCCTATACATGTGGGATATTCGGAATATATGTTATCAATTGATCTTTGTTTGCTAGGTGCAAAAGCAAAGCTGACATGGTTGATCTTGCTAGGAGGTCTCTTTTTTTGGACTAGAGAGGTAGATCACCTTGTCCTTGTGGTTCCGAGAAGATATAAAAAGTTAAAAACGACTTGGCTAATGGACTTCGAATATTTTATGCATCTGAACACAACATATCGGGCTTTATTCTTGAAACGGATCCTTATTTTTCTACCATATGTACCTCTGTCAATGTTATGTAAAAATTTGGTTGTCACAGCATTTTTAAGCTGTAAAACAAGCGCATTGGTTACATTGATGAAGGGTCAAATTTAACTAATCAAGGATCAGTGACTGGGAGAGTTAAGCATTACAAGGCAGCATTGCTTAGGCCTTATTCAATGTGCAGTGCTGCTTTAAAGTTTAAATGTTTGGTTTGTTGAGAAAACATGATACGGAATGGAAATTAGGTCTGAGCTAATAAAATGAATCAATTACTGCGAGGCCTTTGAGTGAATGCAGAAGCATTGATGCATTCATGAAGTTTTTCTGAAATGGTTTCCATGATGTTCTTGGAACCATTACAGTTTTTTCGAATAGTTCCACTTTATAATTATAATGCTATAATCCAAGCTTCTCTTCAGAATCCTGAGTAGTCAAATGCTGTGCGACCTATGGTTAGTGGAGGATTCTCTGTGTATTTATCAACATTAATTTGGGATGTTATTGGATTTGAAATCTGATGGTAAAATCCCAAGTTGATTTATGTGTGGAAGCTCTCAAGTGGAAAAATGAAGTAAAATTTTCCCAAGTAATTAATTAAGGTGGCCAACGTGTCGTCAATTCTTAAAACAAAAGGCGAGACAAGCTTACATAACCTTCAAACTCCAAGAACATGTGGCCTTCTGATTTTGGTCCAAGCACACCAACTTATCCTTCCAACCCGGGCGCGCCTGGTTTTATTTTTAAAATGGCCCTTATCTTTTGTTATCTTTTATTTTATTATAAAATTATTTTAATATAAAATTATTAAAATGATGTTTGAATAATTATTATAATTTCAAATAATGTTAGGGATTGTTAACTTTCTAATCATTGATTATTGTGAATCTAATATGTATATTTTTTATAAAAAACAATTGCTCATGAATATTTAATATAAATAAAATATTTATTGTGTTATGTTTTTATTATAAATTTTCTTGATGATTTTTATTTTTTTGTTTTTTTAATATACTAGAATAAAAATTGTCATTTCATGATATTTTTATTAAAACTTGCTTCTAAGATTATAATATCTTTTTATCTAAAAAAATATTTCTCATAAAAAAAAAACATGTTTTTGTTAAAAAAAAAAAGAAAAAGAAAAGGAAAAAGAAAACACATGCTTTTATAAGGTTCCGATTTTTTTAATTCGATTTATTTTCAATTGATTTCTTGAATTCCGAGATTATTTTCAATATTTTAAAAAATAAGGTTAGGTTTTCTAAACGATTGGTGTGAAAAATAACTCCTTTTCCTGTAAACAAACTGTAACGGTGGTCACTAGATTCTCCCATCCATTTTGTTGACACCCACACTCCCTCACCCCATTAAGAGGCGGTTTGTTTACGTTGCTTGTGGCTGCTTTTCAAGTAAATAGTGTAAATAATATGTTTGGTAACAATAAAATGTATATTATTGTATATGTGGGGCTGTTAAAACCGCTGGTTCGTGAGAAACAGCTTTCAGCTGTTTTTTATGCGGTCGTATCTAGTGATAAGGTTAATTAATTCACGTGAGCACTGGTCACGTGAACAGTGTCAATTCACATGGTATTGTTCATGTAAATAGTGTTTCAACTATTGACTAGACCGCGTCTGACCTGGTAAATTTTTATTTTTAAATTGTGTTTTACTTGAAAAACTAGTATTTAATATTATTTAATAACACTATATAAATTAGAAGGATATCGCATGATGACGTAGCATTTGTGAATTTAATTGCAATTTCAATTATGTTCTTGCCGGGTTCGACCCAGTTAAAAAAAATTCAATTTTTATTTTTATTTTTATTTTTAATTGTGTTTTATTCGAAAAATTAGAAGGAGATCGCTTGATGATGTAACAAAAAATTCAGTTTTTGTTGGTGCGCGTTTAAGAAACCATGGAAAATATAGTCCTTGTTGAATAGATTTCGTACGTGATGAAATTGCACATATTTTAATGAAATAATAAAAAATATTTGATATCAATATTATTTATTTTATGGTGTAATAACAATAGTTAAATCTACAATATTTAAATTAAAAACCATCTATATATATATATATATATATATATTATTTTAACCAAACACATTAAACTACTTTTTGTTCAACCTCAATTTCAACTAAACATATATTTTTCCAGACAAACCTCAACTAAAAGTATTTTTTATAAAATAATTTTTTTCAAATCACAACCACAACAGCTGTCGTAATATAAAACACGTTCTAAACTAGATTTTCTTCTTCTTCCTCAGCCATATTTGGCATCGCTTTCACAATTCTTTTTGTCTAAAATTTATTTATTTATTTTTGTTTAAAATAAAATTTTAGTTTTTTTAAATTATTTTAATGTGTTGATATAAAAAATAAAATTTTTAAAATAAAAAATATTATTTTAATGTATTTCTAAGTAAAAAATAATCTAAAACACAACTTCGATTATAATTCCAAATAATTTTTTTTTCTGAAATGTATTGTTTATATTTTTAAAGTGAAATATATGTTTCTTGCACTTGATGTTAATGTGCTTGTTTTTATAATAGAAATTATGTTTTATAAAATTTTGATATTTTTACTCAGATTTGTTTTACATTTTTAAATTATTTTGATGCGTTAATTCTAAAAATAAATTTTATAAAATAAAAAATATAATTTTTATATATTTTTAAATAAATTGTTTTTTTTAAAAAAACCAATACCGCGTATCAAACACTAGCGTTATAAACAAGTAATCAACAGTACACTTAGTGTAGCAAACACCATGAGCTGGGCCCACTGTTACCTGATATGAGGAAGAATTTAGGTACAGGCTCGTACTTTAATTGCAATTAGATCCTCGAAGCTTACGTTGACTGTACTCTTATTATAGAGACTTGACTCAAAATGATAAAAAAGTTATTATTGTTATGTATCTGGTATTTATTCTTTTTTTAATGTAATCACTGTTTTTTGATTGACAACCTTGGAGAATGAACGTGGCCGTGCTGCAGGGTCTGTGGTGTGGAGGCGTGTATGGTGGCGTCACAAGAGAAACAAACGTTGAATATAGAATGCCGGATGCCCAATACTCTTTTTTTTTTTCTTTTTTCAATTAAAGAAATGAAATTATTAGTGTTTTAAAAATGGAGGCAAACTGGAAAGATGGAGACAGTGGAGGATGACATTAATTAATATAAAAATACAATCCCAGCACAAATGAATAGCCAGAAGAAACAAGCCTCTGTGAATGGAGAAAGTGAAATTGTCAACTCTTTTTTTATTCTAGAAGAAGCAACTTCCTCCCCAGGTAAAGATATCCAGCTCCCTGCACGGCAGTTCTTGATATTTTTTTCCCATCTCGGGCCATTGCTACATATGTGTGTGGTTAAATGAAAGAGATGAATCTTGAGGGCATAAAACAATCTCAAGTTCAACCCTTTTTGTAACGGGGCTTTCTTCATGTTTTTGCAGTGGAGATTGATTTAGAAAAAACGTTACCTTCAGTGCTTTGTAAGTATGGAATAGTTGTTGGAGGATAAAGCATCTTTTTTTTTTTTGTTTCCTCTCCCCTTTTGTATTTGTGTCCTACTTGTGTAGTTGCAGCAACACTAATAGTATCATTCAGCTACCTTTTTGTACATGTTTTTTTTTCTTTTTCAAGGTCCAGTGCTTCACAATTGATGAACTTGAACAATTAAAAGGAATTGATGCCCACTAGACCATTATTGGCACTGGGGTACTTAGTGTTTTGACTTCAAAAAATGTAATCTGCTCTTGATTTTGTTGTGATAGAGTTGATTTATCACTCAACCTTGACTTGTTTGGTAAGTTAGATCTGTTGTCCTAAATGCTTCTGACACTGGAAATCTGGATTTTCTGCATGTAAACATTAGCCAAAGAAAATGCTGAATTGATAAAAGCAATGTATAGACGCCTAATTGTGAGTCGGAGTAAGAATTTTCTGAGAAAATTTAGCTCTGATATCAAATGATAGCAAAGCCCGCACAAGTCATGCATGAATTAATTAAAATTTGTCCATTATCATACATAGTTATTGACTCAAATCAAATGCTCCTAAAGAACAGATCAACTCAATTTGATGCTATTGTAAACAAAAGAAAGTGATATTTTATTTTTGCAGCTTTTTCAATCCACTGTTATGTTAGAGAACATATTTTCCAGCCAAAAGCACAAGAAATTACCCCATTCAAACTAAAATTATGTCTTATTGATTCATGTTTGGTTTTGATGTTGCAGGAAATTTATTATAAAATCCGGGATTTGCTGCATTTATTACATAAAGACTCATTAGGATCAATTGCGTATAACTGTGTATCAGAATTATGGATGCTTTCAAAGGCTGTTTTTGCTCGACAAAAACCAGTAAACTACCGAGGGATGAGGATCCTATCATACTTGCTTCTGAAACACCATGTAAGTAGTAGGTTCAAGTGCCTTTTTTGTCAAATTTGATCAACATCTTAAAATTTGATGGTTGAATATTGCAATGAATCCCGTTGCACTGAATAGCAGGACAATTATGAATACCATGGTCAACTAGATAAAATCTTACCCATTCCATTTCATGCATTCCATCCTCCATTTGCTGCACTTGCGTGGAATGGTTGCAGCATGCATCCCATGTTGCCAATGTTCTTTCCTGCTTCCTTTCTAGCCCATTGCTTGCATTTTTTTCAGCACATAGTGTGGTTGTTTTGGCATGGCAGCAAGGAGGCCACATTATCCTGCCATCATCAAGTAACCATGTAATCTTCACCTAGTTGAATACATTTATGCTGCTGGAGTTTTTCATACATTTAATTGCCAGCTGTAGGGCATATGATTGATCACAACCTGTCGATTAACATGTCTAGGTGTTTGATATTTTTTATTATGTCACAGTTACTGTCAACGAAATAGAAGCTTTGCATGATCTATTCAAGAAGCTAAGCAGTACCATAGTTGATGATGATCTTATTCACAAGGTATCTCTATTCAAGTTCATTAAGCTGTAACTTTTTCTTGATGATGAGATAATTTTGATCATACCGTCAAATTTATGGTTAATCAAGGCTGAAGGTTGATCACAGAGGACTTTTTAGCTTGTCATTGGATCGTGAAAGATCTTTATAGTAAGTGCTAATTTATCTGTCATTTCTGAGCAGGAAGAATTTCAACTAGCGCTTTTCAGTAATAGCAGTAAGCAGAATATTTTCTCTGACAGGGTGCGCACTATTTCATTTTTTGTATTCTCAATATTGCGTTTTTAGTTTCCAGTTTGTAATCTGTTGATTTTCTGTGTTCAAATTGCTTTCATCTAAGATATCAGATCCTTACTTCTAAGGAATTATACATTATCTAGGAAATCAGAGAGCTGTGTCAGTAATACCGACATCCTGAAGCATTCAATTTCTGATAATTTTGTAAATGTTGCATTTTTTACCTGGTCATTGAAGAGTCCATTTGTCCTCTCGTAAGTATAGAGTGAAAGTTATGAACCGGTCTATTCTGGCTTCATATTATTCATCATCATAGTACTCCATCTAGTTTTCAAGCCAATGCATAATGTGTTTGCCATGCCAACCTATTGCAGGTATTTGATCTTTTTGATGCCAAGCATAACGGGGTAATCAAATTTGGAGAGTTTGTTAGGTCATTAAGTGTGTTCCATCCAAATGCTTCTGAAGAGGATAAAATTACATGTATGAAATAATACGTGTGGATTTCATCTTTTCTTCTTGTTTCAATATGATAAGTAGTTTATTTCTACAAAAAGTCATTTTAGCTACGATTTTCACTACTAAGTTGGGAATAATCTCCTTTCAGTTGCATTCAGACTGTATGATCTACGACAAACTGGCTATATTGAGCGTGTTGAAGTAAGTACTCAGTAACTTTCCCCTTGCCCTCGTTGGCTTTTCAAGAGTATCATAAAATGTGCTTATAACTAGAATCATTGCACTGATCAGTTGCTTATTCATGATGATTTCTAATGGTTATGTCAGTGAAGCACAGTATATTCAACTGTGTGGGAAGTAACATGAAAGCATCCTTGGTATGCCTTGTTAAATTTACAGGGCTGTGATTTCTAATCTTATTTTCCCTTCTTTTTATTTGTTTTCTAATTTTCGACTACTTCATGAATTTCTCTCATGCTGGAAGTTGAAGGAGATGGTACTGGCTATTCTGAGTGAATTGGATTCTACACTTACCGATGACGCTGTTGATTCTATTGTGGACAAGGTGTCAAAATCTTTCAACTATTATGATTTTTCATATTTCGTTCAATCTCCTAGACATTGATCTCAGTAAATCATATTCTTCTAGACAATGATTGAAGCAGATTTAAATGGAGATGGCAGAATTGATCCAGAAGAGTGGAAGGACTTTGTAACTAAGAACCCATCTCTCCTGAAGAACATGACTCTTCCATATCTAAAGTGAGTCCTCAAGATCTCTACATCATCAGTTCAAGTTTGTTCATCTGTTTCATACTATACCATCATATAATCTGGATTTTAAGCTCCATTTGTCATTTCTCTCTCTCTCCAACTACTTTTTGAGACTTTTGAGTCCGAAAAGGTCATGAAAGAATATCTTGACAGTGCTGAAGTACACATCTGGTTGTCTCATGAAGAATATACGTACAACATTTCTCCTTCTATTTTATAGTGGCAGGAGCTTTCATATTTTGAATTCCTTTTGTTTTTACCTTTCAAGTACATGACCATACTTCTCTATATCACCTCTTGGTTTCCATTTTTCAGGGAATTAACACTAGCATTTCCCAGCTTTGTGCTCAATACCGAAGTGCCAGACTACAAATAACAGGATGGTATCAAATTCTATTCCCATAAGATGCGATAAACATTAACATGGAGATGCTGGAAGAACCTAGGCTGCTACGGAGACGCCCTTTAAGTGTACTGCATGCACAGTGTAATTACTAATTATAGTCAAAAGTATTCCGTTTCTGCTACTTTTAACAAAAAGTTTTTGAGTTTTTAATAAGCAAGTTTGGAGGTTTGTATATTGATGGAACATGCGTGAGCTTGGTTGTTCCACATTGGTTAGAAACTAACCATGTGAGTTATGAAAGACTGACAAGCCAATAAGACGGAATTTTAACAATTTCCAGAGATCAATTCTTTGGTATGGACTGTTTAAACTATACTGTTTTCTTTTTAACTATACTGTTTTCTTTTTGTCGTGTAAATGGGTTCCAAAATCAATGAAAAAGAGAGAGTTATCCAAATGCCATGAAATAAATATACAATTAGAATAACATAGATTCCAGTAATATAATCTGGCTTCAGTAGGTTGAAAGCATTGATTCAAAAGAACTTGTATGCTCCGAGGGACAAGTAAGCTGAACGATTCCTTTCTTGGCAGCTTTCAAGCACAGAAAGAAGAACTAGATTCTTGACTCGAATGAAATAAAATATGACCATTATTTGTAAAGGAATGCCTAGTCAATTTCAACCAGGATTTTCTAGCCACTACACACGCTCACCTGCTGGCACAAACTCCACACTGGCGGTCTTGTACCAAAGATTTGTGGAGTCCAGAAGGGAGTGTTTCTCTCTAGCCTGTCTATACCGGCCAATTTGGTTGGGAAGTATTGGAAGTTCTGTAAGGACCCGGTGGTGGAGCAAAGCTGATTTTATCAATGATTCAGCATCAGAGTAGCATACGGGAAATTTTGGCATTTGATAGTTAGCACCATATATCGACCTACTAATATTTTTCTCCAGGGAAAACAAATGAGGAAAATTCTGGACCAGCCTTGTTTCTCCAGGGAAATCTAAAGCAAGATATTGGAAAATTCATGAATTCATGTCTTCACATGCATGGTATGGAAGGACAGATATTTTCTGAGAATAGTAAAAGAAGTTTTTTGGGTTTAATTAGAAGATCATAATTATAAAATTCACGAGTCACCACCTGATATTATGGTCACTAAAAAACCTAATAATCTACGAGAGTCTGGGTAAGAGGACTAGTTGTGCAAAGAAAAGACGCATTACCCCCAGTGTATCCTACCTAAAGTAAGCTGCATTGGTTGTCGATTGTTTTTCTAGGCCATATTTCAATCTATTGGTCTTGTCTAAGGTACAAGACAAATCTCTCTTCATGAGAAAATATCTATCTTATTGGATTAAATCATAATTGTTTTAAGGCCCATACTTATTTACTTCTTGGATATAGCAAAATCCTACCTAAAATAAGCTGCATTGGTTGTCGATTGTTTTTCTAAGTCATGTTTCTATCTGTTGGTCTTGTCTAAGGTACAAGACAAATCTCTCTTCATGATGAAATCTCTATCTTATTGGATTAAATCATAATTGTTCTAAGGCCCATACTTATTTATTTCTTGGATATAGCTAAATCCTAATGTTTAGAATAACAAACTAATTATAATTGATTTTTTTATATTTTGGTCAAACCCTAATGGATAATCATAAACCAGTTACGATATTCATTTTTGTATTTTAAAAAAAAACATGATAAAAATATAATTTTATCTTTTTTTAAAAATATGCATTAAAAACTTTTAGGATTTGGTTGTATACATGAAAACCAAACATTTTTTTGTTTTTGAAATGAAAGTTCATTTTTGAATTTTTAAATTCTGGAGAAAAATCGGATATTTTTAAATCAAGTCCGTATTTTACAGTATAAGTCTACGACCTAATATTAAACAAAATTGTTAGAAAAATATGCGACGAACCCACAAATAATTTCAAAATAGTATTTTGAAAAATTATTTTTTTAATATATATATATATATATATATATATTGGGCTGGACCCAGCCCAACCATCTGGGTTGAGCTAAAGCAGGTCCAGCCCAACCTTACATGGTCATTAGCCTGACCTGGTGACCAAGTTAATTATCCGCATTTGCATGCAGAACAAGTTCTCGTTCTGCATGCAAATGGTTGTGATTGTTTACAGCAAAAAGGGAAAGAGAAGGTTACCTAACGTGGCTGGCCGGTGGTCATGATGGCAGGGCCGACGTGAGGCTGGTGGCAATGAAGGCATGACGAAGGAAGTGAGAAAAGGTTAGCAGATGAAGAAGAAGATTGGGGAGGCTGACTTTTTGTCTAGTTTGCACCTCAATTTCTTGTCCCTCAATGCCTGAAATCCACTCCATTTATATGGGATGGAAGAGGGACATTTTATTTTTATTGGGGACCAATCTTGACCCTTGATTCAAGCAAGAAAAATCTCACTCGTTGGCTCAAAGGTGTCATCATGGTTTGTAAAATTAGGTTGCTAAAGGCTGGTCAGGTTGGCCACTTTAGGGCGATGTCACGGCGGCTGTAGGGGCAATCAACCAATAAGATTTATGTTGGGGTGTATGGTTTGTCCAATTTGGTTCAGAGATGAAGCATTAAATGCTTTGAAAATGTAGCTACCCGAGTAGCTTTTTTGGGCAAAAGGTAGGGGATGATGAATAATAACAAAATGACCCTGTCTTTTTTGTTATTGTTTGGTCAAAGCAGCGCCGTTTTGGTCAAAATATGTTGTTTCATTTAAATGAAACGATATTTTTGACATTTTAGGGTTTTAATTTAAAGACTTGACAAAGTTCAATTTGGTCATTCGACTTTTTGATTTCTTTTAATTTCATTTCTAATTGACCTCAAATTTTTAGTTTTATGCAATTTTGCCCCTGTTGAACTTCAATACGAGCCTTGAATTTCAATGTCTTTTTCATTGTGGTCATTGGTTTTGGATTTATGCAAATTGACCATTAAACTTTTCATTTCTTCAATTTTACCATTGTCTTTAACCGAATTAAGTCCCTGAAGTTTAACGCCTTTTTAAAAAATGTCCTTGATTGTGATTTTTTTTTAATTTGACCCTAAATTTTGTTTTTCTTGCAATTTACTCCTAATTTTAATCAGTTGATTTTATAAAAATTAAGTTTGTTTCTCTAAAATTTTAATCTTTTTAATTAAGCCCAAATTGAGCTTAATTTTTCACCAATTAAGTTCCTAATAAAATTAATTTGACCCATTAAAAGTATAATTAAGTCCCTGCACCTAATCAAATCTTTTAATTTGACCCAAATTAATTCTTAAACATAATTAAATTTTTAATTTGGCCCATGATTAAATTAAATTGGCTTATTAAAAATCTAATTATGTCCCTATACTTAATTTTTTATGCAGATTTGTCCAATAATTATTTAATTTGAAATTGAATCCGTATTGTCTCCCCCATCTTGGATATAATAGGGGAATGATTAGGCTCCATATTTCATCCAAAACTCTCTCTCTCTCTCTCTCTCTCTCTCTCTCTCTCTCTCTCTCTCTCTCTCTCTATATATATATATATATATATATATAAGCTTTTTCCATGTCGCTAATCTTATTACTTTTATTTTTTATCTTTACTAGGAAAAAGGATGAATTTTAGGGAATAACTCAAAAATAGGTTTTGATAGTTGCCCTCTCTTTACAATACTTGCGACATAAAGTCTCATAAGAAAATTTAGATAATAAGCTTGTAAAGAAGAAAAAGGAATGAGAGATAATGGACTTACTAGATCAAGAATGAGGGTTTGAAGGCACACTTAAAAAGAAAATAGACATGGCTAAAATGCACATTATTTTGAGTGATGAGAGCTCAAAGACGCACTTGAAAGGAAAGAAATAAGGCTAAAAATGCACTATTTGATGTACAAGGGCTAGAAAGCATACTCGAAAGAAAAGAGATAGGGTTAAAAAGCGTACTATCTGATAGTTGAGGGTTTAAAAATGCACTAAAAAAGAAGAAAAGATAGGGCTCCAAAGCACACTATCTTAGTGATGAGGGTTCAAAGGCATACTCGAAAGAGATAAAGTTAGAAAATTCACTACCTAGAAGACGAAAGCTAAAAGGCACACTCGAAAGGAAAGAGATAAGGCTAAAAAAATAAATTATCTGGTATACGAGGGCTAGAAAACATAGTCGAAAGAAGAGAGACAATGCTAGAAAACGTATTATCTGAGTGATGAGGGCTCAAAGATGCACTCAAGGGAAGAGAGACAATGATAAGACTAGAACACACACGATCTCGAATGATAAGGGCTCAAAGACGCACTTGAAAAGAGATAGGATTGATAAACGCACTATTTAGAAGACGAGAGCTCGAAGACGTACTTGAAAAGAGAAGAGATAGGGCTAAAAAACCCATTATCCGATATATGAGGGCTTAAAAACACACTAGGGGGAAATAAATATAGGGATAGAAAACATACTATTTGAGATATGAAAGCCCAAAAGCATACTCTGAAGGAGATAGGGTTAGAAAACGCACTATGTGAGATGTGTGGGCACAAAGACGCACTAAAAAAAGAGATAGTTAGAAAACACACCATCTAGTATACGAGGGCTAAGAAGCGCACTCAAAAGAAAAGAGATAGGACTAGAAAGCGCATTATTTGATGGTTAACGGTTCAGAGACGCACTAAAAAAGAAAAAGATATAGTTAGAAAGTGTATTATCTAGTATATGAGGGTTAAAAAGCATATTCAGAGAAAAATAGATAGGGCTAAAAAATACACTATTTGATGGTTGAGAGCTTAAAAACGCACTTGAAAGGAAAAAGATAAGGCCTGAAGGCGTACTATCTGAGAGGTGAGGGCTCAAAGACACATTTAAAACTAACCAAATAATCTTTTCTCTATAGTTCATTAAAAAATATAAGTTACAACAATACCAAACAGTCCTTTATTTATTCCTTAAACGAGTTACATATATACTATCAAGTTTATTTATTTTTTTAAAAAATACCCCCCATAAAGAAAAAGAGAGAAATGAAAAATAAAAATTGGAATGCAATCAAATTTATTAAACACAGTCGGTCCAAGTTTCACGTTATAAGTTGGACGGATTAACTCGGGTTAATCTAAAATGATACAGTTTTAATAGTAAAACAATATTATTTTAAAAAAATTAAAAATGAAATCATGTTTTAACAAGGTTTTAATTGGATCAATTAAATCATGACTTAAGTTATCTAGTTGAATGACTCAAACTAAATTAATTTTTATTTTATTTTTTTAATTCTACCTAGACTAGAAATCAGGTTAATCGGCAAAGCCAAAGCGCCCCAAAGATTAATAAAGGACAAAACATTTATCTATCCCATCTGTGAAACCTATTCAAGTACTGCTATTAATCAAAGATGAACAATTTATAAGCCTTTTCAAAGGTTGTGTATTAACAATTTATCCATTACCATAGTAATAGACGAACCTATAAGAAGACTTTATATATATATATATATATATATTGATCGGAAGCAATAAATGACAACGAGCAAAGTATAAAACAGTGGACGTGTACGCGGACTTTGCCGACCTCAACGGCATCTTCATTAACGGCTAGACGAGAGGAGCGTCGTCTGACAATGACCCACACGTGTGCAAACATAGCCTTGAAAAAAGGTTTGTTGTCTGCACGTGGGGGAGTCAAGGCCAAAATGAAATCCCATTTTTAACTCTTTCTTCTGGCGGTGATTTTATGAATTATTAAGCTAATTTTAGGCAATTAAACAAATTACCATCGTTAAACACAATAATTTTAATCATGATATGTTAAACACGACTTCAAATAGTATAATTTAATTAATCAGGTTTTACATCTGATTTTTAGAAGTTTTTAATTTGAGTTTTATAAATTTCAGAGTTATTAAATGTTTTTATGGTTTTTAATTTTAAAATTTGTAAGATTAATTAAATTATAAGTAAAATAATTTGTACATTTATGTTAATAAAAAAATAATTATTATGATTAATGATTTAAAGGGATTAAATGTGTCATTAAGGTGAAGATTAAGTCAAGTAGAGGTAAAGATAGCAAATTATTGGGGCAGAGTGACAGCTGGTTCCCTGTCTGCCTTTGGGGGGAAATGACGGTGAGGTAGGTAGAATGATATGGTACGGATAGCCTGTTAGCTTTTGACACCCGTACATAGTAGTGGGTAAAAATATTATTTTTACGTGGGTTCACCAATTTGGAGGTGACTGACAGATAATTGTAGAATTGTTTTTTTAAGTTTTTTTTAAATAGATTAAAATAATATATTTTTTTTAAAAAATTATTTTTAATATAAAATTTAATATATAAAACATAATTTTAAATAAAAAAATTAAAGAATATAGTTTCAGCCATGTTTTAAAAAGCTCTCTCATAATACCATGTTTTGAAGGGAAATATTAGGTATGAGTTTTTTTCTCAACGTATTATTTTAGAATATAAATGGTACCTAATCGTTGTTTTTATTTTTTTATAAAGTTATTGCATTTTAATTATTTATCATAACTACATGTACTTTAATGATTTTATCTATTAATGAATAATTATCCTTTTTCCTTTAATTACTTTCACATTAACAACATATATATTAGAAAATCTTTCTCTATATATTGACTGTAGAGCTTACACTTGACGAAAAGAGAGAGAAAAACCCTTCTTTACCAGCTATCCCATCATTTTAAGTTCTGAGTACGTGTACTCCGACAATTTGCCAGCACTAATTATATGCTTCTAGAAATGTGAGAGGTGGTCCCATGCTCACATGGAGAAGCATGATCCCTTGCTCGCCGGGGTCCGCAATGCCCTTTTTCCTCTGCAAGTAAATGTTATCTTCAAATTAATCGATCACATAAATGTTATATTTATGTCCCACATAATGCAACCACTGAAGAGATGGCCCACGAATCCACACCTTTTTTCTTGCACCATGGACCATCATGATTCAGTTCCCTGTGCTGCCAACATTTTAAAATTACAGTAATAATTATTTTTTAAAATTATTTTTAATATTAGCATATAAAATGATATGAAAAGATTAAAATATATTAATTTAAATTTAAAAAAAATTATTTTTTTTTTCAAAATAATTCTTGAAACGCAAAAATAAAAATAACTTTAAATTAAATTAATGATTTCTGTCTTCTTCTTCCGTCTTCTTCTTCTTTCTTTTTTTTTTTTTATAAAGAAAATAAAGGCAATCTCGATGCATTGAAACTATATTTCAGTGCATGAATGTGCTCTGCTCATCATTTCTCCTGGGAACCCATGTTTGCGTGTTAATCTAGATGCATTCATAGCTAGTTGAATCATCATCGAAAAACACATTCGATTAACAACTCTCTTAAGTGAATTAATTAGCTCCCTTAATCACCAGAGTTTCAACCTAGAGTTAGATTATAAGAAACAGTTTAGTC
>Ga0325402_1000575_pt1 | contig 26405 bp, 15 predicted proteins | sample PopdelMetagenome_22_FD_207212 | JGI IMG/M metagenome (GOLD analysis project Ga0325402, IMG submission 207212) | Populus deltoides microbial communities from Bellville, Georgia, United States - Xylem-PdKOR-R3 | ecosystem: Host-associated > Plants > Phyllosphere > Stem > Wood/Secondary xylem... | reverse complement strand
AAATTGAGTACAAAGAAGGAACATCCTCCTCCTCCACAAACTGAAACATCGACCAACACTCCAAAGGTAACTCCTCACTCAATGAATTCCAGTTTTAAAACAATTCCACCTTTTCCTGTGAGTTCTTTTAGGTCAAAGAAAGAGGACAAAGAAAAAGAGATTTTAGAGGTTTTCAAGAAAGTAGAATTCAACATTCCTTTGCTTGATGCTATCAAGCAAATTCCCAAGTATGCCAAATTCTTGAAGGAGTTGTGTACTACCAAGAGAGCTTTCAAACTAAAAGGTCATGAAATGGTAAGTATGGGTGAAGTTGTATCTACTATTGTTCAAAAGAATATGCCTTTGAAGCAAAAAGACCCAGGTGCGTTTACTATCCCATGTGTTATTGGTAATGCTGGTTTCAAAAGGGCCTTGTGCGATTTAGGTGCATCCATTAGTGTTATGCCTAAACATGTTTATGATTCTCTTAGTCTTGAGCCTTTGAATAAAACTAGCATTGTAATACAACTTGCAGATCGTAGTTTTGTTTACCTACTTGGTGTGATAGAAGATGTCCTAGTCAAGATTGATAGTTTGGTTATTCCATGCGACTTTTATATTCTTGATATGGAACATGATTCTTGTGATTCATCAACCAGCACTCCTATATTGTTTGGGAGACCATTCTTGAAAACTGCCAACACAAAGATTGATTGTGGTAAGGATACCTTGTCTATGGAGGTAGGAGATGAAAAAATTGAATTTAATTTTCATGATGCAATGACATATCCTTGTAGCAATGTTTTTTCTATCATATGTTATGACCAAGTTGATAAGTGTGCGCAGCAAGTTTGTGATTTTGATAGTGAGGATGAATTAAGCGTAGCTTTAAGCTATGGCTATGATTTTACCAAGATAGAAGAGATGGAGAGGCATATATGTGTTTCCCAAAATGTGCATGAATCAGCATTGGCTTTGCAAGCTTTGCAAACTGTTTCCCATGATACAAGAGTCATTCACCCCATCATGAATTTGTATGTGTAAGGGTTGTTTTGATGGTAAAAAAATTATATGAATAAAGGTTGTTGTGATAGCCATGAATTTATATGTGTAGGGGTTGTTTTGATGGCCTAAATATGCATGAACAAAGGTTGCTGTGACAACCGTGAATTTATGGGTGCAATGTTGTTTCAATGATCTAAAATGGTACGTGTATGGGTTGTCATGACAGCCACAAACATGTGAGATTGAGGGCTATAATGACAACCAAAAGTGTTTAAATATGGACTATGAAAACAACCATAAATGCATGAAATGATTGACCTTCATGCCTAAAATTATGAGTGTGTACAAGTAAAAGTTGTCATAAAGTTCATAAAGTTTGTGTTCAAATTAGGAATGCGTAATAATGATGATATTGATATCTAACGTATTTGAATAATAAATTGGAGGGAAATATGGCAAGATTGTAAGTCTTTCTAAAAATTGGTCAAATTCTTAGTTTAAAGATTTTGAGAGGACTTGAGAAATAAACTACTATTGAATTGAATTGCTTTGACATTTTTTCTTAAAGGTTATTGTGCGAAAGAAATTCTGAATATGATTAAGTTAAACTAAGAAGGCAAGTTAGAGAAATTACACTTTGAGTTAATGATTTTGTGAGAATTTGAAAGTTAATGTATGTAGAATTATGAAAAATATAGGTGGAAAATGTTGATGAATGGTATAAATTTCTTGAAATATGTTGTTTGCATACTAATAAGGATACCTCTTGAAAATGTTAGGAGGAGCATCCCATGAAACTAAAGTATTAGGTAGGTGCCTGACACTTGTTCCTTTTAAATTTCTATATTAAATTCTTTTAATTTTAGGTATGTGTATTGTCATGTTTTAAATAAGAAAAAGGATACTAGAAAATGTTATATAAGACTGAAATGAAACATTATAGCCTACCATTTTGGACGGAGACTAATGAAATGTTAAAGTCTATTGTTTTGAACGAAGACTAGTGAAATGTTAAAGTATGCTATTTTTTATGGAGACTAATGAGGATTGTGAAATCTACCCTTTTGGACGAAAATAAATAAAAGTAGTAAGGTTTGTCTTTGGGTGAAAACAAATGAAATGAATGAGTACCATAATTGGAAGTCTGAACGTAACTAAAGAATACTAATGATAAATGCATGATGTTGATATGGATAACATAAGATTAGAATGTGAAGAGAAAATAGTGAAATTTTGTATTTAAGTTTGAAATGGTTTATGTTTAAGCATTATTAAATATGTATATTGTCTCTCATATTGTTAACATGAAAATTTTTTAGTCCATTATAAAATTATGACATCTTATTCAATACATTAAATATGTGAAAGTAGTAAAAGAATTTGATTACCTTGTAAAGATTATAGATTTTGCCTTAAATTTGCCAAAACACTCAACAAATACCTTGCAAGAGAACTGCATCAAATGGATATAGTATTTTTTCTCTCCCATCATCTCCTTCATAACCAGTGATTCTTATTTTACATCCTTTATAAGTAGATAAGGAATTAAAGAATAAAAATAATAGAATTTTTAAAAAAGGTTTTAATACAAAGAATTTTAATAATGATTTTATTATTGAATATTTTTCTATATAATAGTTTGTCTCTTGCAAGAGGACTGCAACTTCTTTTATAGGTCAATAAAAACCCCCTTACAAGGAAGTAAAATTAGAATCTCTAATTAGATAGAAGAAATAAAAACAACATTAAAAATTAAGACTGAAAATTCCAAAAACTGAATAGGAAAATAATAAAACTGAAAAAAATAGCATTTTCTAAGCCTAATTTGAATGTCTTTATAGTTTTAATAAGTCGATCCAAAATATAACTAGGCCTATAAAACCTTATAAAAACATTTGAGCTTGATCCAATGGTTAGATAAAAAATTATATATGTTTATGTAAGACCGATCATTTAGTTTGGTCAAACCTCTTTTTTTGGTTTGGATAAGTCCATCTATTCCAAAAATATATTTGCTAGGCTATACATGCATTTCAAATATAATAGATCCATAGTTGATTTATCAAAATCTCCAGCATTATAACACAAAGGTTCTTGACACAAACATGTTGGGTTAGTTAACAAAAAACTAAAAGGTGTGGTGTTTTAACTATGGTCATAGACTTATTGCATTGTGAATTTTAATAATGTATTTATGGTTTTTTTTTCTTTATTTTATTGGAAGGATTAGTTGTTTTGGAACCTGATTTAGGTTTTTTATACATTATTGCTCCTAATTGAATTTGTTTTGCCTGGTTGAGTTGCAACCACGTCTATTTTTCTTCTTCTTTTTTATGGATGCGGAATAAAGAGAGGAGATAAGATGAGAGGAACCAACCCAAAAAGGGAATAGATTGAGACAAAAAAGAGTGAGGAATTTCAATCCCCTTTCAAGACTTGTAGTGAGAAGTAGAGGGAGAGAAGTAGCAAACAACCTCGATTAGAGCAGTCTTAGTCTATGTATTGATTGTTTTCCTAGTTCTTCATCTCCTTTTCATCATCATGTTTGTTAAGATCTTCACTAATTCTCAATTGCGTTTTGTTTTTCCAGGAAGGATTTAGGGGTTTCTCATAAACCAATCTTTTACTTCTTTTTTCAAAACATTTTCCAAAAACTCAAAAAAAGCAAAAATATTTAAAAAATGAATGTGTTTTCGATGTATTTTGACTATTCACATGCCCTTTTTGTAATTTTTAATTATTTTTCTCTTGTTGACGTCTTTCTGAGAAAAATCAAATTTAATGAAATATGTTTTCTACGCATTCGCATCCATTTTGTATTTCTTAATTGCATTTTTTATCAAATTGATGTTAGCATTGTTTCTAAGAAGAAGAAAATCAAAAAAGAAAAATTGGGGCAAAATGGACAAAGGGCTGAATTGCAAAACATTAAAAATAAAGGGTTAGGATAAAATGGAGTTGCTTTGGGAACAAGTAATTAAAATAGAAAATGACAAAAGTAAAATGGGCTAAAGTGTAAAATAAAACAAATGAGGGACCAAAATAAAATTGAGTTACTCGGGGATAAAATAACTAAAAAGAAGATGATAAAATTTATGGGCTATAAATAAATGAGTGAATTTTAGAGAAAAAGGGGTTATCACACAACAAACACTATTAATCATTTTTTTCACTAAAACCCTAACAAAAAAACCCTAGCTATCATAGAAGAGAGCCACCATGAAAATGTTTTAGAGAATATGAGCTGAAATAAATATTAGAAGAGCATTATTCATCTTTTCATACATTTCTTCCAAAAAGAACCCTAGCCTTGTCTCTCTATTTGAAAGTTGAAACTTCTCCCCTTGATTTCTCTTACCTCTTAAATCTATTTTTAACGAAACCACCACCATTATCTTCTTCTTGAAGCCCTCTACAAAATCCCTTAATCAATTACAATCAATAACCCTTGCATCATCATTAATCAAAGAGAAAGAGAGAACAACCGTCGAAAATTTTATCTTCGATTTCTCTCTCCTTCAACCTTCAAACAAGATGAGACCATCATTATTCTTCTTCCTTTGATGACAACTACATAGTCATATAAGCTCTATAACCCAACAACCTCTATGTGAGTAGCTAAAGAAAGAAAACCAAGACAGTAGTGAGAGAACCCTAACCACTAGACATTTAAAGCGTTAGATCTCCCTCATTGGCTAATGGTGATATGTATCGCCGCTATAAAAAGGAGAAGAAAAGCATGCCATACCCTATGAGCCTATCCAAGTGTATATCAGATGTCGATGGTGCATGGAATGACGCTCTAAACATGACAGCTCTTAGAACTGTAATGTGCCAACACTGCATCTCTTAGTCTAGTAATATTTTTCCATTATTCTAGCCCCTTTTAGTCCTCTTTGTCCAGCTTTAGATGTTCCATTTATAATCCTAACTCTTTTTGGAATAATTAACTTATTTATTGTTGATTTTGATGCATTTTATGATGAGATTTTAGGATTGTACAACGTTTATCGGATTAATATTTATGTTTGAATGATGTTGGCTAAGTCCCTTAATCTTACATCCTATTGTATTGTTTATTTTGATGTGTTTTGTGATGAGATTTTGGGATTGAAAAATGGTTATTGGATTGATATTTGTGTTTGAAAGCATTTGGGTGAATCCTTTAATTTTGCATATTGTTTCCTTTCACATCCTTGGTCATTTCATCATTATCATTGTCACATGTATGCGGCATTGTGACGATCATCCTTTCGATTCGGAATTATCATGGTGATGTGGGTGGAAATGACAAGGTATTCTTGTCTTTTATCAACAAAATATGGGAATATGAGTTGTCACTTAGTATTTTGGTTACTACAAAACCTATTTGTCAGCGATAGTCTAGGTAAGAGGACTAGTTATGCAAGGGGAAGACGTATCATCTCTAGTGCTCCCTACCTAAGGTAAGCTACATTGTTTATTTATCTAATATAAACTAAGATACTATTGTGTTTTTAATTGTTGATTTGTCTAAGATTTAAGAAAAATTCTTCCTAGTAAGGAGATCATTCTCTTACCAGGTTAAAACATAATCATTCTAATATCTAAACATAAAAATAAAAGGAATTGTCTTTTTATTCAATATTGAAAATACATATTACGTAGCAGTTCATAATCTCATATATTAACATAAACAAAACTTTTAGGGTATTTTAGAAAAATATGGCAGGTTCTAATGGATAATCATAAATTGATTATGATACTCATTGACTGATTTTTGTATTTTTCAAACCATTATAAAAATGAAATTTTTATTTTTTATTAAAAATATGCATGAAAATTTTAGAATTTAGTCGTATGCACACAAATAAAAATACATGGTTTTTTTGTATTTTTGAAATAAAGAAATTTTTTTGAAATTCTGAATGTTTTTTTAAATTTGGCCAAAAGCAAGTATTTTTAATAATAGGTTAATATTTTACATTATAAGTCTACAAATCTGATATTAAGTGAAATTATTGAAAAAAAAAACACAAAGGATCCATAAATAAATTTTAAAATGATCCTTGATTGTTTTTAGAATTTTCAGAAAAAAAAATTTAGGGCAAAAGAACAAAAAAAAAAAGGAAAGTAAATCTTGTTGGAAAATCATTAGGGCTTATTTGCCAAACATGCCCTTAACTAAAAATCAGAGGCACTAAAATTATCTTAAGACTGTATTAGGCAAACACACCTTAAGAACATAAAAACAAAAAAAAAACATTTTTTTTCATTTGGTAAAAACTTGACCAACCAAACATGCCTTTTATAGCACTGGAATGGGATTGACCCAAAACCCAAGCCCACAAACATAACCCATAATAAAAACAACACGAGCGAATATCAAATAACAACGAAGAACACCATAAGAAACCTAGAAACATGGGTTCTAAATCAGACCATATATAACAAATCCAAAGGTATAGAGAGGTTTAAAATCATGTAAGGATTAAAAATTTAACATCCATTATTTCGATTATCACTGAATCGTTACAATTTGATCAGAGAATGTTTTAGTTTAAAAACCAAAACCCTAAGATTAAAATATTAAAAAAATATATGTTATTGATGCAAAATAAAACTAGGTTATTGGCTAAAAGTGTCATGTGAAGTGTTTAGTGCAAAGAACTGGACCAAAATTAGTTCAAGTCATGGAGCCAAGACAATGTTCTTCCCAAGAACACTGCCTAGAAATATGCAGAAAACCCAAGAAAAACCCAGAAAAGACTTCAACCAAGAAATAATACTAAAACTAAAAATAACAACCTCAACCTAGCAACCAAGGTTTAAACATGTTCCTATAATTGCCTTAAACTATCCAACAAAAAAAAATCAGATTAAAAGGAAAACAATAAACACATCTTAGGCTCCCAAAACACCTATATCTATGCATAAGTATTGTTACATTGATTATCTTTCACATTCCTAACCATAAACAACATGCATTTGGTCTAAGTAAGCCCAACAAAACACTAACAATAGTCTAAGAACATCAAAAACAAAACAACAACCAACCTTAAAAAATATATTGTTATAAGTCCACGGTCTTACTAAAAATATTCATCACCTGCAACGTTATCAAGAACATCTATGGTAATGGACGTTTAATGCAAAATATACGAATGAAAATAAAATTGAAAGGGAAGGGGCGTGCTCATTAAGCTACACCCCCTTATCAAAATTGAAAGCTTGCCTTATCTAATCATGTTGCCTCCTTTGTCTTTTTCTTAGAGTTGAGAAGGTGTTTGACAGTGTAGTTGTGTGTCTAAGAGTGGGTAGAGAGCCAGTAATCATGGTGAGGATGAGTGGTTGAAAGGTTAATGTCCTTCGTACTTTTTTCTCTCTCATTTCCCTCTCCCCTTGTCATAGCCTTTTGCACGATTTTTAAATGTCAATTGGGGTCCTTCAGGGGCTATGAGCTAGACCATTCTCTTCTATTGATGTAGAAGAATCAATCCAAGCCATTCATTAAGGCTGAGGGTCAGGCTTTGCAGTGTTGCAGAGCTGATAGAAAGGGTACACTAGCAAGTATGACTGGTTAGGGCGTGAGTTTTGGCTTCTTGTAGCAACGCCTTCAGGGCTGCAAAAGAGCTTTTATTTGTCTTGTAGGAGTACACATGCATGGTGTGAGGGGGTATGCTTATTGTCTTGTTAGGGGAAGAGATGAAGGTGATTTCGGGCTTGGAAAGTGGCAACAAAACCAACCTTTTCGGGTTTTTTAGGGAAGAAAAAGATCTATAGTGGCCAGACGATAAGTTTTCTAACCATTTTTTTTTTTGGACTAATCAAAACAACATAGTTTTGAACCAAAATGCACTGTTTTATTTAAATGAAAAGGTGCCTTAGTTAATTAGGGTTCTAAAATTAGGATTTGACTAGAAGTAAAATTAGTCCCCGATCTGTTGACTTCTTTTAATGCACCTGTAATTACCTTATAACTTTTAATTTCATGCAATTTCATCTTTACCAAACTCAAACATCAACCCTGAAGTTCAACATCTTTTCTATTTTGGTCATTGGTTTCTAATTTATGCAAATCCATCCTCAATTAACCATTTAAATCTTAATTTTCTTTAATTTGGCCCCTAATTACATTGATTTCAATCCCTGAAGTCTCATGCATTTTACAAGTTGGTCCTTGGTTCTAAATTTCTTAAATTTGCTCCTTAATTGACCTCTAAACTTTGATTTTCTTGTAATTTTATCCTTGATTTCACCCAATTAAGTTTGGAAAAATTAAATATAGTCTTCTAAAATTTCAATCTTCTCAATTAAGCTTTCAAAGTTAATTTTTCACTAATCAAGTCCCTATTAAATTAATTTGACCTATTAAAAGTACAATTAAGTCCTTTCACTTAATTAAATCTTTTAATTTGACCTAGATTAATTCTTAAACTTAATCAATCCTTTAATTAGGCCCATGATTAAATCACAATGGCCTATTAAAAGTCTAATTAAGCCCTTGAACTTAATTTTTATGTAAATTCATCCAATAATCATTTAGTTTGACCTTAAATCTATATTGTCCATTAGTCGTTGATATAAAGGGGTATAATTGGGCTTCTAATTTTTTTCCAAAACTCCAGCTTGGTTCTTCCATGCATTTGAAACCCTTGTCAGCCTGTTGTTGCCAAGTTACCAATCTTTTTTTTTAACTTTTCATTTTAAAAAATGGTAATTATTGGGGAAACCTGAAATTGGGTTATAACAATACTTAGTGTTGCAACATGTTGTTTTTCTTTATGTATAAACATTGATATATTAAATAATATCTATTGACATGGTCTTTTCATCCTAAATAATAGAAAACCAATACTCATTCATACATACATTTGCATTAGGTTTTATAACTTGTTTACAAAACACATTAGGGGTTTGACCCATATTAAAAGGCCTATTGGGCCAATATTCTAAACCCATAAAAACCTCCTTATTGTTTTCTTACAAATCATGTCAAGAATTTCTTGTTATTCATGCTTAGTATTTAAGGTAAGTGGACTTAACATGATCATTACCTTGGATATTAAGAGAAATAGCCCTTTCCTTTTGTTTTAAATAAAATAAAAATCTTAGAAATGCCTAAGTCCAATATTTACAAAATAATTAGAAGTATTGTCCTTTTAAATAAATTCTCATACATGCCTTTTAATAAGAATCCAAAAGTAAATTACATGTCATGAATATACATACATGAGTCATAATACAGGTGTACACAAACATTGATGAGGGCAACCAATAAAAATTAAAATGAAAAGAAGTGATTGTTAAAAAGCACATCACTTGAAAAATAAATCTTAAAAGGATTATTGTCAAAACTTAATCCATAAAGCATTTTCATTTCACTAGATTCTATTTCAAGTAAATAAACCCATGATGATAACTGTTTGGATAGAAATGGGGTATACAATTCTCATTTATTCAATGAATATTGCAAGTGAATCTTTGATATTATAAGATACATTAACCTGAATAAAACATTATACATGAATTTTTTCTATGATTTAGATTAGGTTTAATGAGTCCATTGCAAACCTATTGATAATTCATTAGCGACTTGATTGACTATTTTTCCCAGCTCATGATTAAGGGTCACTATTCGTAAATATGTCAATGCATTAATTATTATAAAAGATAATAACCGACAGTGACAGATAAATCAAGCATATGACTCATGTATGATGTATCATTTGGTACACTGAACAAGGTCGGTGGTTTCCTTCAGCGAATTAATGGACTTGGCTCGTATGTATGCTTTTGGGAAGATGCTGGCGATTGGCTCAGGACCACCCTTCAAGGTGAAGGGGTTGTGGCTCTTCCGTGGACAAGAGATTCCCCAGTTTGCGATAGATGAGTGTTATGACATGGAGCTATATGAGTGGAAGAAGGTTCACATCACAGACGAGGAACAGAAAGAGCGAGTGAGTCAGATGTTTCATCAGTTATATATATATATAACTTTTCAGGAGAAATCCCTGAGAAACAATTTTTCAGGGGAGTTTCCAGTGAATTTTTGCCGAATCAATATTTGCTCTGGGAAACCGTTTTTCTGGAGAGTAACTGGATTCTTATGCTGAGTGCAAATCTTCGTGAAGGTTCAAGGATCAGTAAGAATCAGTTGTCAGGGAAGATTCCAGAGGGGTTTGGGCAATGCTACTTACCAGTATAATTGATTTCAGTAATAATGACTTCACTGGAAAGGTATCTCCTCATATTAGGTTGTCTAACAGCCAGCAGTTACCATCATTGCATTTGGAAGAGAATTCGTTGACAGGATCCATGCCATCATAACTGGGGGGTTGTGCAAGGCTGGGGGACTTGAATCCTACTTCAAATTCTCTGAGTTACTTTATTAGTATTATTAACGTGCTCTTTAAACTCTCTGAATATTTCACGAAACAAACTTACTGGTTTGATCTCGGAAAGTTTAGAAAAAGCCAAGTTCTATTGATTTGTCTGTAAACCAGTTGTCAGGAAGAGTTCAGTCTGTTCTTTTGACAACGGGCGGAGACAGAGCATTTATTGGGAACAAGGAATTCTGTGACGTTGAAACTTCCAAAACCATTACATTCAGGGATAAAAGTTTGATTGGGAAGACAAGGTCAAGAAAAGTTAGGAGATGAGCTGTTCTTGTTCTCAATAATAGCATCTGTGTTGGTTCTTGTTTTAACTGGTATGCTACTAGTCCGAAACTTCAAGTGTGCTCAAGATGAGATGAAAAATGACTTGAAAGTTAAGAAGGAGATCCGAAATGGAAAATTGCTTCGTTCCACCAATTAAATATTGATGCAGATGAAATATGTAATCTGGAAGAAGACAATTTGATTGGGAGTGGGGACACAGGAAAAGTGAATCGCTTGGATTAGAAGAGAAACTGTGGTACAGTAGCTGTAAAGCAACCATGGAAGGGAGATGGTCTGAAGTTTTTTGCGGCAGAAAAGGAGATTTTGAGGAAAATCAGGCATAGGAATATCCTGAAGCTTTATGCTAGTTTACTCGAAGGAGGATCGAGTTTTCTGGTGTTCGAGTACATGCCAAATGGTAACTTATTTCAAGCACTTCACAGACGGATCAAAGATTGGTATCAGAGGTACAAGATTGCTCTGGGAGACGCAAAAGGAATTGCATATCTTTATACATAGAGATATAAAGTCGAGCGACGTTTTACTTGATGAGGATTATGAACCAAAAATTGCTGACTTTGGGATTTCGAAGCTTGCAGAAATGTCCCTTAAGGGGTGTGATAGTAGCTCGTTTGCTGGCACTCATGGCTATATTGTTCCTGGTGAGTTTGAAACTACTTCTTCTGCAAGACTGTTGCTTGATATCAATACTATCTCATGGAAATATCATATTTTCTTACCCTATGCTGATAATTACCGCTAATTTCTTTTGTGAAATCTTATGATGCTGCTATTATGTTCTTCCTTTAAGAGCTGCAAACTTTTTTAACATATTATGATGCTCAATTCTGTTTTTGGCAATTGCATTCCTTTGAAATGAAGTGTTCTGATCCATGCTGGTTTATGAAAAGAGTGATGTATATAGTTTTGGTGTTGTACTAAAGCCCATCGAATAGGAATATGGAGAAGGGGGATACATTGTCTACTGGGTTTAACTCACGTCAATGACCGTGAAAATGTCCTCAAGGTTCTCGGTGAGGAAATGGCTTCCGATTCTGTCCAAGAAGACATGATCAAAGTCTTGAAGATTGCTGACCTTTGAACGACCAAGCTGGTATTGAAGATGCTCGTTGATGCTGATTCTTGTGCTTGCAGGTCTCCTGATAACAGTTTTGACAAAAATGACAAGCTTTTCTCTAGTAATTTCCCTTTTTTAGCAGCGGTATATCTCCAGGTCTTCATCAACTGTGGCCAAATTTGGAGAAAATATATTTGTAGTACTAGATGATGCTGGTTTATGAAAAGCATTTTGATGTTGTCTAATTGAGCGCTTGGAGTTGTTATTTTGTGATCTAATCTATAGGTATATGAAGGCTTAAGTAATTTTTAATTATCATTTTCTCCAACTTTTGCTTGTTTTCGGTGCGAATTGCATCCATCTCTCTGCTGGACACAGTTATGTTACCACATGAACATGATTGTTGCTTTCACAAGATCTACTCTTGAATTGGAGAACAGGTAAGATCTGTAAGCCCGAGACTGCTTCAAACACAATTTAGCTGTAAGAGGACCATATATTGTTAACCAGCCCAGCAAGCAACTCCAACAACATAAACAAGCTTTGGTTCTGCACTTGTGCTGCCATTTTTTTTTGTTTTCCGTTCTATGGACAGAGGATTGCTCGCGGCATCACAAGAAGATTATCCAATTATATACTACACAGTGGAATCTAAGATTTGAATCTCTTCCAGCATCGGGCAAGCTGGCCCCTCACGTTATTGTGCCACCAACATACTGTGTCCCAGCCTCTCAAACACATGAATTTTGACTACGCGGAACAGTCATATGGAATGAAGTGGGGATGACACTGACTATTCTTGGGGGCTAATTGTCCAATAACGGGCCTAATCTATGACTGGACTGCATTGGATACGCAAGAACGTTCCTTGTTACTCTTGTAAGAGTAGGTTCATCTCCCCTGAGCACGGTTGGCTTCCTTGATTTAGGTTTTTTGAGAGATTCCATGCGTGGGGTCCGTAGGACTTTTGGCACCATGGGAAATTTCCCACGTAAATACGCCTATGACTGAGTCATCCTTGAAGATGGGCAAGCTTGATGGATGAGGGTCGAGATTTAAGAAGCTTGTTCGCAATTCACAAGGGATGCTTGAGATTGAAGAGCTTCTGGGTGTTTAAGAATGAACTGAGTTAGTATAGCTACAAAGAAAAATGTCTGAAATCCCAATCGTCTCGTGTCTCTCTTATTGTATAATGCCGCAATTTAAACCATTTGGTTTGCTAAATTGGTTGTTTTGTTTGCTGTACATTCTACCGGAATCCATTGATAATTCTTGTATAGGCCATTTGAGAACACCTATATCGGGATTGCATTGCATTAGTTGGGATTGTAGAGAGTGAATTAAATATATATTTTATGATTATGTTTTGGTTATATACAATGAATTAGTTCATTTTATAGACTATGCATGCACAGAGGACAATTTATGATGGGTTATTCATGTTGACGGAAACACAAATAAGAAGATAGTAAGTTAGAAAAATAAAATTGAAGTTAAAACTATTTTATACAATTTATGATGAGTTATTCATTTTATAAAATAGGGTTGCTACACATAATTCTAATTTGTAATTTTATTTTTAAGAATAAAAGTCTAATATATTTAAATTGTTTTTATCTTAATATCGGGGATATCCACTCAAAAATTTCTAACCCTTTACATACTCTAACATGTCCATTATATCAACAACATGCTAAATCTTCCTAACAATGAAATCAATTTTAAAGTTAGGAGAAGATTTGGAAATGTGCTTCACAACTTTTATCTAAAATACAAGAATATCAATTTTGACCCTGTCAATTTTAAAATTCTCCTAAGACACATGTGAGTAATTCCTTTGCAAAGTGCTTCGTTAAATTAAAAGAACATCTAAAACGACATCTAATTTGGTTATCTTCTCATGGACATCACAAACCAATAATTTTATATTTAAATGTTTTACTTTAGCATTATCTTCATCATCCTCATCAAATTGGATGGTTGATTAAAATCCACAAAAAAAATAGAATTATAAAAACTTTTAGTTTCAACACCATTTTTATCTCGATCAAGAAGTTACTTCCTCTACTCATGTCTCTGAAACGGGTTCTCGACATTAGTCATTGATCTATGATCACCCTTTTTATGATCCCTAGGCTCCTCACCTCTATCAACTGTAGGGTTAATTTTTCAATATATACATGCATGTCTTTTATCACGAATTCTTGAACATATCTTTTCAATTCTGTAATATATTTCTACATGTCTTCTATTACCAGTTTTTTAATGTCTCTTTCTTGAGAGGAAACCTCATCATCCTCACCTACATGAGTGCATCATGTTTTGATATCTCTTATTCCAACACACAACAAGCAAATAACAAATGGGATATTGAGGCTTTGAAACTAACTGATGTAAATAGAAACACAAACAAGAAGACAACAAGTAAGAATTGAAGCCTATCTAGAATTTTATTTTTAGGAATGAAATTCTATTATATTTTATTGAAATACAAGCTAAACAAACCTATTTATATTAGTGATCATAAGTCTACCTGGAAGAGAAAAAAAATCTCAATCAATAATTATTGAGTTGTTTTAAGGATTCCTAAACTAGAAAGGAAAAAAAATTATCAATCCCAATATTTGATTTTATAAACTAAGTAGAATAAAAAATAATAAAACATCATAAAGAAAAATATTTTCCTAAACTATATAAAAAATAATAATAACTAAGAAAAATATTAAAAAAAATTAATCTTGCATCAGATATATATACGATTACATAAATCTTTTAGGTTTAAGCATATTCTTTAATTATTAGTTGTATTATAACAACCTTAATCTCATATTTATCAACTTAGATGATACTAGTTTATATGCTTATGCTACGTTGTGGGGTACCTAAATTGTTTTAATCGTAATTTGTTTTTAGGTCTCAAAAAATTTTTTGACTTTGTTACAAAACCCAAAAATACAATCGTTTTGAATTCTTTTTATAAAGATAAATTTTTTTTATTAATATATCTCTTATTTATGTTATCCAACACAATGTTTTTAACTAGAAGCATTATTTCTATTTTAAAATATATTTTATTATTGTTAAAGCAAGTTAACATAAAATTTGAAAATAGTATGTGTCCATATTTTGTATGATTGAAATCTATTTAAACATGTTAATAATAAAAAAAACAATTTCAATCAAATTTTCAAAAAGAATTTATTAGTAGTATTATTATTTTTTGATCAGATACATAATAATAATAATAATAATAATAATAATAATAATAATAATAATAATATTAAAATTCAAATAAAAAATTATAATAATATTTAAAAATCATGTCAAAATTAAATATTAAGTGAATCTAGTAAATGTTTTTTGGAGTGCCAAAAAAAATCAAAGAAAAAAAGGAAAATAAATAAGTTAACAAACGGTCAGCCCTAGAGCTTGGTCCACATGTGCATAACAGGCTAGACTCGCATGTTTGGCCTTGCTTGAATTTCTTTTTATCAAAGGAATGGACGACATGTCACTTGCTCCTTGTTTTTTATTTTTAACAAAAGAAATTGTCTATCACAATTAAGAAAATAGATGCAGTGCCCTACATTAGATACTACAACTTGCACCCACCCCACACGCACTCAACCAAGTGAGCCTTGATGCAGATTTTTTATTAAACAATTAAAAAATATATATATTAAGGTTTTTCACTATTTATATAAGCAATTACGCATCATAAGAAACCCTAGTTCTTTCAGAGAGTTTAGGTAATTAACATTTCTTTCTTGTATTATTATTTCAAGTAAAAAAATTTTAAAATAAACTTTGTATGAAAATATAAATTTGGTAATAAAAAATATTAAGTAATAAAATTTTAAATTTAGGTTTCTATGTGACCTTTTTTGGTAGAATTATGTGTTCTTGTACTTGTTGTCTTTTTTATGTTGCTTCATTTGCATCAGTTGGTGTTAGAGCCTAATGATCCCAAGTTATTACTTGTTGTGTGTTGCAATCCCATGTAATTTATTTGTTTTGTGTTATAAAATAATCATGGTTAGAAGAGGTCATAAATTAGAACATGTTAAGATAAAAGGGGATGAGGAGGTTACCTATTGGGAAAGTTTAATCCAAGAGCTGGTGATAGAAGACATGTAAAGATAAATATGATGATAAATAGATATGGTGATATAAGATATACAAAGATAAATTGTAAAATTAATCTATAAGTCGGTGGAGATGAAAAGCCTAAAGGATCGTGAGAAGATTAATTGTAGATCTATAACTAGTTTTGAAAACTCGTTTCAAAAGCATAAGCATAAGAGGTTCTTCTTTATCAATATAAGTATCATGGATATTTTTGTAATCTCATTTATAATGAGATAGATGTGGATTGATATTATCCATCAATTTATTATGTTTATTTTGATGATGGTTAGATTGGTGGTAATATTATAAATAATGACAGTAATAGTAGTGATGATATCATTGATGGTGTTCTTATTAATAAGATATAGGTGAGTGCAAAGAAAATATGGAAAGTGCTCAACAAAATAAATTTTTTGATTTAAACTATGTTGATTTTTTTTTTCTTACAAGGTTATGTTATCACAAAGGTAGATGTGTTAAAGGGTTATATGAACACAATATATATTGATAAAGCAATTTTGAGGTTTGCAATTTATTACTTTATAAGCCAATGGAAAAGAAATAATATATCAATAGTTGTATTTTACATGAATTTTAAGATGAATGAATTGGAGTTGATATCTAAAATTATTATATACTTGAAGAGAAGAAAGAAAAAGGGTTAAAGAGTTTTTATTGGACATCCATGAGATCTAGGCAATTTGAACTTGATGTGACTTCTTTCTGACCTGGGAAGACTGAAGCATAAGATTCTTTGTTTCTAATTTTTAGTCTTATTATTGCACATAATTTTTCATCCGACTATTAGATCATGCTAAAATTTGACTAGGGAAATCTAGAGGCCTTGTTTTTTATATGGTCAAAATTTCATAGTAATAGGTGTTTGATAAGGCCTTCCAATAATACCTATAAATTACTAGTCAAGATTATTTTTTTCCTAGTTGATCTAGGATTCTTTTTTTATTTTGATTAGAACTCTTTTATTATTTTTTTATTTTCATTTAATATTTTATATCCTAGTTTGTTTACGACTTTTATTACTTTTCCTTTATTTTTAGATTTTGCTTATTGGTTTAGGTAAGTTTGTAGGTTTATTTAAAAAGTTATAAATCTTCTAGAGAGATAAATTATCTAAATAGAAAATATTAAATAATAATTGTTTTTATTAAGGTTTCTATGTGATCCCTTTTTCATCTAAATTTTATGTTATTGTGCTTGTTGTCTTTCTTATATTACTTTTGTTTGCATTAATTAGTGTCAGAGCCTAACCATCTCAGGTTATTGCTTGTTATGTGCTGCAATCTCATATTATTTTGTTTTCTTTGTGCAAGTAAATAACTATAACTGGAAGAGATCACGGAGCCAAACATGTTCAGGTAAAAAGGGATGAGGAGGTTCCACCTTATAAGAGAAACATTCAAGAGCTGGTGAAAAACATGCATAGACAAATAGAAAAATTAACCCATTAGTTGGCGGAGATGAGGAGCTCGTGGGATTATGAGAAGAGTGATCACGAATCCATAACTACTTTTGAAAACGCATTTTAAAATCATGAGTAAAGAAGGTGGCTTCTTAATCGAGATGCATATCTTGTTGATTTTAATGATCTCATTTATAGTGAGATGGATGTGGAATGGTATTCTCTATTAATTTATGATGTTCATTTTAATGATGATTATGTTGATGATGATATCATAAATAATGATAGTGATGGTAGTGATGATATCATTGAAGGTATCCTTGTTGATAAGATAGAGGTTGAATGCAAAAAAAACATGGAAAGTGCATAACAAAAGAAGTTTGATTATTTAAATTATGTTGATTCTTTTTATTATAAGGTTAATGTTATCACAAAGGTAGATGTTTTAAAGGTTATATGGAAACAACATATGTTAATGAAAAAAGTTTGAGGTTTGTAATTTATTACTCTAGAAGCCAATGGAAAAGAAATAATATGCTAGATGTTAATTTTTTATACAGATTTTAAGATTAAAGGACTCAAGTAGATGTCTAAAATTATTATATACTTAAATAAAAGGGAAAAGAAAAGGTTTGAGAGTATTTATTGGACATCAATGAGATCGAGACAATTTAAACTCGAGGACAAGTTCTTTCCAACCTAGAGAGACTAATAGAGGAGATTAATTTTTTCCTAGTGCATACTCTTATGTTATTGAGCATAGTTTATTATTCGACCATTGAATTGGATAGAAATTTTACGAGAAAATTCTAGAGATACTGTTTTTTATAGAGTTAAAATTTCATAGCAATTGGTGTTTGGAAAGACCTTTCAATAATGTCTAGAAATTACTTGTCAATATTTGTTATATTTTTCTAGTTGATTTAAGATTTTTTTTATAGCGAATGAAACTCTTTTATGATCTTCAATAATATCTAGAAGTCACCGGTTAATGTTTGGATAAATTTCTAAAAATAAAATATTTAATAATAAAATTTTGAATTAAAATTTTTTTATGACTTTTTTAACAAAATTTTGTATTCTTATACTTCCAATATTTTTTTTGTGTTGCTTTCGTCTTCATGACATATCTACTAATTAAATTTACTCGTTTTGAGTGATGAAAGTGCCAAAGTCTTATATACATTTAGCACATTATATAGCATAGAAAATGTGGACTAGTTATTAGTATTGTTTTTGACATTCCAATTATTTTTGCTCGTTTGTATTACGAGTTTCAACCATTTCCCCCACGCTCTCTCTATATCTCTAAATTTCTGCTTATATAGACGTGCAATAAACTTTTCTTTGCAATGACCAGGTCTTTGGCCCTCGATACAGACTCTATAAAACCGCGTTTCTTTTCTCTCTAATTATAGCTACCCTCTCCTCCTCCGCCTCCTCCTCCTCCCGCCGGACCCCTTAAAAATGGCCAAAAACCAACACTCACTAGCTACAATAATCCACCTCTAAACATCACTTGTACCACCATGAAAGTAGTATCGTACCATCCCACAAACCATTTTTTCTATGGCTTGTGGTTTGTTTAAACGTCATCTCTTTTCCTACCTCATATTTCTTTCTCCTTTCATTCCATTCGTTTTTTCACTCTCAACCGTGTCAATATCTGAAATTTCTAACCAAACATTGGTGTGTGCATTAACACCTGCCCGTGGTACCAAACAGGACTCTTTTCTAAACTGTTCAAGTTTTCCTGGTGGAATCCAAACCTCCTTGAATCCTAGTACTTCTTTTTCAGCTATAGTTGGTGGAGAGGGATTCCTCTGTGGTCTAATAACCTTGCCTCGGTCTCCTACTAATTCGACTTTGGTTTGTTGGAGATTCCCAGTTAATGGTACTAAAAGGTCCTACAAGAGAGTTTATCATGACCTGGCTCTCAGTCAACTGGAAGCAGGAAAATCTTTTGCCTGTGGCCTAATTAATGTCACTAATCGCCTCGAATGCTGGCCGCGGCGAAAGTTCAACTCTAGCAGTATTGCTCAGGGATTATCAAGTATTGCTGTTGGAGAGGATTTCGTGTGTGGGATATCGGAATCCGGGTGTATTACTTGTGGAGGAAGTATGAATAATGCTTTCGCTGGTAATCTTAAGAGGAACTATTGTGCTATTGCTGCCGGGTTTAGGCATGCTTGTGCTATAAATTCCCATCATGAGATGGATTGCTGGGGAAGTATGGCTGGCGAGAAGCCGGAAGGTGAGTTCATATCAATGGCCTTGGGGGAGAACCGTAGTTGCGCTCTGCGGACTAATGAAACAATAGTTTGTTGGGGGCAAGATAATTTTAGTTTGCCGGAGACGTTAAAGGAGACTTATTTTATTGCTATTGAAGCAAAGATAAATGTTTTCTGTGGAGTTGAGAAATCAAATTCGTCCTTGTATTGTTGGGGTAATGAGATTTTCAACTCCAATTTACTGGTATTTGAGAAAGTGTTGCCAGGCCCCCGTAGAAATGATTGTCCTGATGCTATCTTAGAAGGATCTGGCGGATCGTGCCCCCAATGCCAAAATATTTTCCGGCATTGTAAGAGCAATAGCAATTGTACTCCACCTCCGGCCGTACCGCCTCCAACGCCAGAACCCCATCAAGGGAGGCGAAGGAGGTGTAATAAATGGAGCGACAAAATAATAGCTTTTTTTGTGGTGGGATGTGGTGGATCCCTCGTTCTATTGCTAGTCATTGGATTCTTCCTCTTCAAGTATTGCAAGTGTAGAGGCTGCCAGATCCATGATTCCGGCCGCTTGGATGGTGCCGGGACAGGAGCCCATGTTGAACAGGGTGGTGCTCCAAGCCGACCTCAAGCCCCTCGAACTGAACAAGCATCACCAGTCTTAGAGAAGCGGCTAAGCGAGTTGGCTAGCATGGGAAATGCAGGTCACTTGGAGGTATTCTCTTTCCAAGTTCTACTTAAAGCCACCAACAATTTCTCACGGGATAAAAAAATTGGCACGGGAAGCTTTGGTTCAGTTTATCAGGGCACATTAGACGATGGGTGCGAAGTAGCTATCAAACGAGCTGAAATATCAAACACTTACTCATACTCTGTTGGAACAAGGCGTCAAGAGGACAGGGACGTTGCATTTATCAATGAGCTTGAATCCCTTTCAAGACTTCATCACAAGAATCTTGTCGAGTTGTTGGGATTCTGCGAAGACAGTAATGAGCTGGTACTAGTCTACGAGTATATGAACAATGGCACCCTCCATGACCATCTCCATAAGCTTGAAAGTTCACCCTTAATGTCATGGACTGCACGCATCAAGGTTGCGCTAGATGCAGCCCGAGGCGTAGAGTACCTTCACAGGTACGCAGTGCCACCAATCATCCACCGAGATATCAAGTCATCAAACATATTGCTTGACTCCACGTGGACTGCCAAGGTGTCTGATTTCGGTCTATCTTTGATGGGTCCTGAAGATGAAAAGTCACACCTATCGCTTCTCGCAGCCGGCACGGTGGGTTATATGGACCCAGAATATTATATACTCCAGCAGCTGAGCACGAAGAGCGATGTGTACAGTTTTGGAGTGGTGTTGATGGAGATACTGTCGGGGTACAAGGCCATACACAAGAACGAGAATGGGGTGCATAGGAATGTGGTTGATCTTGTTGTTCCCTACATTGTCCAAGAAGAAATCCATCGAGTTTTAGACTCGAGAGTGCCGCCGCCAACACCATTTGAAATAGAGGCAGTGATACGCACAGGGTACTTAGCGGCAGACTGTGTCACACTTGAAGGTCGAGATCGGCCATCCATGACTGATGTTGTAAGTAGCCTAGATAGAGCACTGGCTGCGTGCTTGCCGCACCCATCTTCGCTTTCGCGGTCCACAACCGGGTCTTCGATATGAGAGACTAAAACCGAAAGCTTTGATCACGTATATAACAAGTGCCCGGCATCAAGAACCTGCCATGAAATAGTCCTCTACTTTTGTGTATAGTACTGATCTAAGCCAATTCTTTCAAACACATGGATTTTTTACTCTTATTTGTTGATCGATTGAGGCAAAAAGTGTATGGTGATGTACGTAACGCAAAATCATTACAGTTTCTTTCCTTCAAGGATTCTTTCAACCTTCAGCTTTTGAATTTACTTCCTCGTCGCGAGGTCCGAGAGGAAAATTCTAAAATTGAAGAATCAACACATGATGCACAAAAGAATAGTCAACTTTTTCCAGCGTGCCATAACCCCGCCAAGGGGTGGGCGATTTCAACCCTGTTTTCTTTGCCCAGCTGAATTATTTAGACGTAATCAAAAGGGTTTTCTACAAAATATAGCTAGGTTATAATAATGGAAACGCTGATACTAGCCTTGTGGGTCAAAGAAGACTACACTATGAGGACTTGCTGACTTAATGTAAAGATGGGCAAGTACAGGCTCCCATCAACATCCATGAAGCTATCATCCAGAATAGAGCTATCTTTCCAAGAACATTCTTTACTCCACAAAATTCAAAGTTTCGACGGGGCAAAATGAACACGTGTCATTATTTGTAAGCACAAGGATACGTTACCCGTAGGCACAGAAAAGGAGACCAACATATGCAACGCCTTGCTTACCAGCGTAAGTAAATTATTCGTCCTTGGGAAAGAATTGCTTGAAGAGCAGCTTCATGAAGTTGTTTAATTTTTTCCCACTGTATTTTAGCGACTAAAACACAAGTTTTTGCACAGTTCTATTGGTTTCCATACAAATGAAATCCAAAAGTTACACTTTAAAGAATAATTTAATAATAATAACCAAAATAGAGTAGTCAAGCATGTGGTAGCTCTAGGAAAGACAACATAAGGGCACTTAGTCCGCGGCTACTTGGTTGAAACCACATTTTTTCTGGTAGAAAAGCGTCAAATTGATGTTTTTCTAAGCCTTGCTACTTGAGCATTTCTTGAGGTTGAGGTATATAAACCTGACAGAATGGGCTGAAAAAAACAAGGGCTGAACAACTATACCAGTTTTCACAATTCCTGATTCCTGGCTATTGGTTATACACCAGCTCTTCCCTCCATCTATGCAGCCAGAGATCCTGAAGTCAACTTCTGATCCTCAAATAGTTTTGTGAGCGCATCATCAATTTGTGCAAACACATCTTCTTTGGGAACATTTCCATTAACCTGAAATCAATAAAATGGCCCTCCAACTTAGATTTAATAATAGTATTATACCAGTTGCATGATCCACCAAATCACACACCAGTTCTTCCCTTCTTCTTTTTTTCTCTTTATTGATGATAATCTAATCACTCAATAAGCAGATATCCCTCCCTCATCAAGGACATGCAAGACAAATTGCTTCAGCATAACTCAAAATAATACAGAACAACTCTTTTCATTTTACTTTTTATTTCATATTGTTATTTAGCACAAAAAAAGCAGAAAAGAAGCCCAGCTATTATTGCTGGCATCAAATTAGTGGCAGTAAAAATATGGTTACACTAGAACACTAGCACTAATATCTACCAACACTATCGTATACTTGTTGGGTGTTTCCTAGTAGTCTCAGCATCAACTTATCATGAGCTGTTCAACAGAATGAATTATTCACAAAATAGTGACAACTGATATCATTAGGATAGCTGGGATGAAATGGTAGAGTAGTCAATTGAACCCACGCACAGAAATAATATACATATATATACATATAGAGAGAGAGAGAGAGAGAGATTTTGTCACATGCCTTGAGTGTAATGTCTTCATACATTGAAAGTACTGCCTCCACATTTTGATGATGAGTTTGCAAGCGCAACTTCACCTAAATAAAGCCATATGAAAAGGGAAACAAATATCACTTGGCAATATTGATCCAAAGCGCTTACTGAAGCCACAAAGAAGACAGAATCCTATGAAGTAATAAGAATCATAGGTACACAGATTAGTTCTGAACATGCCTTTTCTTCGGTGTCATCAAATCGTTGGGTGAGCCTGGCAGCAATTTCTTCAGTCTCAGGGGGGGAATACTTCAGGTGGTATATCTTCCCTGTAACAGGGTCTAATCTACGTCCAACCACTCTTTCAACAAGAATCTCTTCGTTGACCTGCAAATCAGTATTCATGAGATTGGCTGAAGGGAAAAACTCAATCTTAATATTTAGAGTTTGAAATCTACCCAAGAATGTGAGGATACATCAGGGCCATTAAATTGATAAATCAATTCTTTCTTCTTCATGACATCTTCTTTTAGTTTGACTTCGATAAAGTATCCTATATTATTTTAAAGTTACACGAAAATCAACAAAGTAGCCACTGAGAAGAATATCAGCATGCAAGTTCACATTCTCCTCTTCCTAGCAAGATAAGGGAATGTAACAGATAACATGCCAGCAGCAACAAGAATTCTTACTTCTAGGACAATAAAAAGATCAGGTTGGAAGCCAAATTCTTTCAGAGCAGTTGCCTGCGATAAGCTCCTTGGGTATCCATCCAAAAGCCAACCATTTTCTTGAGAGTCTGGCTGCAGCAGACGGTCCTTCACCATCTACAAGATCAGATGATTGAATGAACAATATGAATGCCTCGAAAGGAAGGGAAGAGGAGGAGGAGGAGGGGGGGTGTTTACACCATGCCTACCCTACCATGACAACTATTTCATTTGGGACCAACTGTCCTTTCTCCATGTATTCCTTTGCTCGCTTCCCATTTTCACTCCCTGAAGCAATTTCTGCCCTCAGCAGGTCTCCAGCAGCAATATGCACCAAACCATACTGCATTTATGACGATGACTTGTTGAATCTGTTTTTTCCTCACCAGCAATTGCAAATTGAGAAATCAAGCAGAAAATGCTTTAACTTCTATCAGAAAATCCCCATAAAACCAATGGGAAGCAAAAACCATATCCAATCTCAAAGCAGAATTTCAAAGAATTGTATTGTTTATCTAAGTAATCACGAATGACACGGTGCAATAATTTCAACTGCTTGAGCTCAGCTTGCAATTGGCTTATCTGATTGCGTGATCAAGCTGCTTGCACATTAATCCGAGCTTTAGCAGAAATTAAGTATGGCATAGTCCTCCATGCCATAATTGAGTTTACTACAACTAGCCAATTAAGTGTTTCATATGAACAACTACTGACAACTGCATCAAAGAAAAATAGGTGATTCTTATCATAGATAGCCTAACTATTGTGGCAAGCAAGCCAACATATTGATGATAGTGACTACATAATCTGCTCATACACAAATACTTCAACTTGCTTTGGAATTATGCCCTGGCTAAGGAAGTTAAGAGGGAATTGATTTTAAAGTTTCAACTAGAAGATCTATCAAATTGGTTTAATTGTGTTTCTGTGAAAAAGAAATATACCAATCATTGGGAACTAGTGAAGCTATCAAGCAACTCTCCAACAAAACTGAGTTTTCAAATGAAGAAAATACCGTATTACATAAAGTAAAGTTTGAGATCAAGTTAGATTAGCATAGAGACTGAGTCCATATAATTTCAAAAGGTTGACGGATCTCACTAACTAATGTTGAACATCCTTTTCTTAAGTGATACTGGACTTGACTAAGCATGAGCAACTAAGCCAAGCTGTTCATCCGAGCTTGGTTCTCTTAGAGCCCTGCATGTCAAAGTAGCAATAGTTGTGTTTTCCTTTTGTGGAAAACTATGCAAGGAGGGCGAATATTACCTATGGAGAAAACGCTCAGCTATTTAATTGAAGCACACCAGATAACAAGATATAGACGACCTCTCTGTTAACAAACTCAATATATATTCAAATCACAAAACATAATGCCATTCATAAAAACTATAATGTCTTATTCAGATGTTTGAAACCTTCACTAGATAAAAATCCAAATAAATCTCAGCAAGATACAATCATTACAATGAGAAAAAAAATGCTTCAAGAAACAATATTTTCATATGCAGAACAATAAACATAACTAACAAATGGGAAAATGAAAAAGTTGCTTCCCAAAGAAAAGATTTGGGAAAATTTAGTGACAGGTGGCATTACAAAAGATTAAAAGAAACTTGAAGAAAAAAAGGGCTTACTTTCTTAGTGATGAGCTCACATTGAGTACCTTTACCAGAAGCAGGAGCACCGGATATCATTATCTTCAAATACTCTGGCTTTGCTGATGCCACAACCTTCACATAACCACATACACATAAAAATTATTGAAAAGAAAAGAAGACAAACAAATTCATATAACAGAAATAAAACCCTATGGTTCTCAAACAGAAACAAATAAAACATGGTGAAATTCAAAACCCAATAAGAGAAATGAGATGTTTTCTCTTACAAAAGCTGAGTTCTTGGTTTTTGTTAAACAAGCGGACAAAAGGGTTTGATGGGAATGAAGAGAAAGGCAATATTTGGTGTTATTGTAAGCAAAAGACAAGTTTGAAGAGAAGAGAAGCTGAGAGGATTTAGAGGAAGAAAAAGGCTGTTCTGGTTTCCCTTTTCCTTTCACTCCAAAATTCAAACTGCAGGAGCTAGTAGCAGCCATTTCTTTGTCCTCTCAACAGCTCTCTCTCAGTGTCTTCCTGTGTCTGTCGAGTTGTATATTCTTGGAGGGTTGGAAGGAGAAATGGTGGTAGTCGTTTTGATAAACGACAACGCTACAGACCGATGGTATTTTTATTTTTATTTTTATTTTTATTTTTATTTTTTTTTTCTCTCTCTTGGTTAGGGGTTGTTGCTGGGCCCTCAATTTGTTGGGCTCTTACAGCTGCCCATATTTTAAGAAGCATGGATCCGTACAATTTTTTTTTCCCAAGCGCCTCTATTTTTTAATCAAATATTCTCATTATGTTTCTATTAAAATATGAGGTGCAAATAAAATTAACACCTGATATGATGACACAGCTACCAAGTGTGCACAAATTTTTAGTTTTTTTTTTTTTCTAATTCAGTATTTTTATTTTTATTTTTACTTATGTATAATTTTTATTTTTTTATTTAAGTGTCTCAAGTCTCAATAATTTATTAATATAATTTTTTTAATTCATTAGTTAATGGTTAATGTTTTCACCAGTTGAGTAGCAAGATAAAAAGGCAGAGACACTCAAAAAAAAAAATATATATATATATATATATATATATATATATATATATATATATATATATATATATATATATATTTTATATTTTTA
>Ga0325402_1000569_pt1 | contig 26482 bp, 18 predicted proteins | sample PopdelMetagenome_22_FD_207212 | JGI IMG/M metagenome (GOLD analysis project Ga0325402, IMG submission 207212) | Populus deltoides microbial communities from Bellville, Georgia, United States - Xylem-PdKOR-R3 | ecosystem: Host-associated > Plants > Phyllosphere > Stem > Wood/Secondary xylem... | reverse complement strand
GTATGGTCTCCTTGCCAAATCACGACAACTAGCACTCATGACGTGCCCTTGTCATCATCATTTTTTCGGTGCTGTAACATCTTCCGCGTTGATTTTGGCCGCAGAGCATGAATTATTATTTTGCTTTAAAGGCAAACAACACAATAAAAGATTTTATTTTCGTTTCGTTCTCCCGCGAGTTTCTTTTTAATGTAATTTTATTTAGGAATATATTAAAATAGTATTTTTCAAAATTTATTTGTAATATTAATTTATTAAAACAATTTAGAAACAAAATTAACTTAATTAGAACTAAAATTATTTAATTTTTTTTAAAAAAATATAGCTGAACAAGTAGCAAAATTGAAAATGAAGATGCCTTCTGTGCCCCGTTTTGGCCTCACAGCCTTGACTTGGAGTGAAGTATTAGACGACGTGCACTCAATTATTGCCAGTGGGAACCGAATTTGCTTGATTAAGACGTTATGAAATCCATGTTTTTTTACCCAGAAGCAAATGAAAAGGCAATAAAGGAATTATTTTTTCGTCTTAAAGTATAAAAAAGAAGCTTAAAATATATAGAAATATTAGGACCCGTAATCATTTCAAGTAACCCCCCCTCATGATACCAACCAACCAACCAACCAAACTTGGCTTGGGTTCGGTTAATGGAGCGGGTAACTTTGAAGTCAAACATAAAAATAAAAAATAAAAAAACTAGAACCGAATCTCTGCTGTAGTTCCATGGATCAACAGAGCAAAATATTACATTAAGGACTAAGCTGTAATTAACTCGAAAGGAGCCACTCACTACTGTGCGTCGAATTAAATGGCAGTAACGTAAATAAACCCGTCAGCCCTGTCCAATTCAGGAAAGCAGCGTGTAGTAATTAAGAAGAAGGTAGTGGTGAGTGCACGAGTCATTTCATATCGACTCTGTTTTAGACAACAGACAAATTTGAAATCCGATCCAACTCACCTTCAGAAGATCTCTCTCTCTCATGGTTTTTTTTTTCAACAAAAAAGCATAAAATGCTAATGCTGATGATCTCTCTCTAGTTTTTTTTCTTTCAAACAATTAGTAATTACTAGAAAGAAGAGAGAAATGGCAGTTCCAGTAGAAGAAGCCATAGCAGCTCTCTCTACCTTTTCTCTTGAGGTACCCTCCCTAATTTATCTTGCATTCCGTTAAATCAAGCCAATTCTCTTTACTTTTTATTTATTTATTTTGTCTGTGTGTGTGTGTGGAAGGATGAGCAAGCAGAGGTGCAAGGAGCTGGGGTTCTGGTTTCATCTGAAAGAGGAGCAACCAACAGTCCTATTGGTATTTTTTAAAATTTTGTTTTAATTATTAATGCTAATTATGTGGTAAAAAAACAATAAATATATGTTTGTTATGGAAGGTTAAATTATAGGGATGTGTTGAATGTAAGAATTGAAATGGTGATTGCTTATATAGAAAAAGGAGCTCTTTTGTTAGTGTTACTAATTAGGGAAGGATGAATAGGGATTCAGGTGGAATTGGAAAGCTTTTTATTTTGGCATGTTTGGTTAAATTAAAAATTGTTAGCGTTGGAAATTGGGTTTGGATTTATGTGAGACCATGGATATAACAATCTACTTGTTGATATAAGGATTCTCTTCTAGCTTGCTGCATTTTACTAACTGTATCATTTTGTTTTGTCACTGCATGATTACAATTGTGAGTGATAGTGTGTGCTGCATAAATGGCATGTTTTTGTGTTGTCATTATCATAGTTTTGACATCTTCTTCTCATGTCTGTGTGTTTTGTCTGATTTTGTTGTTTATACTAAACATGGAGTGTGGCTTTTATGTTGCATGCATGGCCACCAGCATTGTTTGTGTTTGTCCATGCTACAACTGTCTCTCATACACAATCATTCTTTTTTCTTCTGTAGAGTATACTGATGTTTCTGCTTATCGCTTATCTCTATCAGAAGACACAAAAGCTCTCAATCAGCTGGTATGTGGCTTTTGTTTTTCTTTTTGCCTTGACTTTTTTTTTTGTAAGCACAAAAACTACATAATCATACTATTTGTGTTAGTTTTTCTATTTGGTGTCATTGCATTTTTTTTTATTACTTTATCAGTATAATTGGTGGTTTTTGACTTTAATTGCTGCAACATGTGCAGAATGGACTTATCCAAGAGGGGAAGGAGATGGCATCAGTGCTTTATACATATCGTAGCTGTGTCAAAGCACTTCCTCAGGTCTATTTTGGCTTCCCTTCTAATAAACACGGCCAAGGATTGCTTATGCACATGGATTGATATTTTCTTGTCAAGATCTATTCTCTTTATGTAGTTTCTTTTTTCTTTCTTTTGTATGCTTATGTGCAAGGTTGTGCCTTTGGCACATTTAATAGACATATAACCTTTGGCTCTATAAACAAAATAAGAAGCTGCTGTATCTCACTTCCTGATGAAGAGCGAGAAAACTAACTACTCCCTGACTAATATGTATCGCTAGTGATTGCAGACAGTACAAAACTCTAAAGGTAAAAAGTTGCCATTTAAAAACATTAGTGGTGGATTTTACACTCTTTGACATAACATTGTGGTTCTGCAATAGCTAATCTGGCAACTTATGGTATTCACAGCATAGCTGTATCTATAGGATAAAAGACCACATTTTTTATATTAAAACTGTGTAAATACATTGAAATCAAAATTTTCAATATAAATGCATCAACCTGATGGGCCTTTTTGTAGGTCCTTGAACAAGCATAGCTTGTCAAGCTTCTCATGCCTTCAGATGCTTGTGAAGAATTTTGAGAGAAGTCTTTCTCTTTTCTTAATATTACCCACAGTATTTTTGTACAATAAATAGGGAAGAGAAGCTAACCTACTGACCCTAAAAACAAGAAATAAATACTAGATAGGAAAGTATCCTACACTAAACTAGAAAGCAATAATCTAGAGAATCTGGATAGTTAATACCAGATTCTCTTCCCTAAACCATATATACTAAGATTTCTCTAAGATCCTAACTGATTTTGAGACTGATTTCCACATTCCCCCTCAAGCTGGGCTGTATATGTTATACATGCCCAGCTTGTGACTCAATTCTTCAAAATTAGTTCTTGGTAGAGCTTTGGTGAGGATGTCTGCAATTTGAGATTTTGTTGGAGTGTAGATGAGGTGAACAATGTTCTTCTCAATCTTTTCTGTGATGAAGTGTCGATCTATTTCAATGTGCTTTGTCCTGTCATGATGAACTGGATTCTTTGCTATGCTTATGGCTGCTTGATTATCACAATGCATCTGGATAGGTGTCAATGATTCCATGCCAAGTTCTTTAAGTAATCTTTGTATCCACATCCCTTCACAGAAACCAAGAGCTAGAGCTCTCAGCTCAGATTCTGCACTGCTTCTAGATACCACATGTTGTTTCTTGCTTCTCCAAGTTACTAGATTTCCCCAAACATATGAGCAATATCCAGAAGTAGATGTCCTATCTATAATGTTTCCTGCCAATTTGCATCTGTGTAGATTTCAATATTTCTGTTGTCACATTTCTTATATAGAAGGTCATTTTTAGGTACCTCAAGATTCTATTAACTGCTGTCATATGATCTTCTGTCGGGTTGTTCATGAATTGGCTTACAAAACTAACAGCAAAGCCAATATCATGTCTGGTATGTGAGAGATAGATGAGTCGACCCACAAGTCTTTGATATCTCCCCCTATCCACTGGTATACTATCATTTTCTGCTCCTATCTTCTTTGTTGAATCCATTGGAGTATCTGTAGGTTTGCATCCAAGCATTTCTGTTTCTTTTAGCAGATCCAAGACATATTTTCATTGAGAAACATATATACCTTTCCTTGACCGTGCCACTTCCATGCCAAGGAAGTATTTGAGATACCCAAGGTCTTTGATCTCAAATTCCTTGGCTAAAAGTTTCTTCAGTCTCACCAGTTCTTCCTCATAATCCCCAGTTAAGATGATGTCATCCACATATACTATTAGGATTGCTATTTCCTTTTCTGGAGAGGTTTTTACAAACAATGTGTGGTCTGCTTGGCATTGGGAATATCCGTACTGTGCTATTGTCTTTGTAAATCTGTCAAACCATGCCCAAGGGGATTGCTTGAGTCCATATAGTGATTTTTTCAGTCTGCATACTCTGTTGACGTTGGAGGATGTTTCTAGTCCTAGAGGAATCTCCATGTATACTTCTTCTTCCAAGTCACCATTAAGGAAAGCATTTTTGATGTCTAGTTGATGTAATGGCCAGTCTTGGTTAGCTGCTAGGGACAGAAGCACTCTGATTGTATTAAGTTTGGCCACTGGAGCAAATGTTTCTTGATAATCTATTCCATAGGACTGAGTAAACCCTTTTGCAACCAGACGGGCTTTTAACCTTTCAATACTTCCATCAGCCTTATGTTTGATAGTAAATAAACATTTACACCCAACTGGTTTCTTTTCAGGTGGAAGTTCAGAAATTTCCCAAGTTCTATTCTTGTTTAAGGGACTGATTTCATCACTCACTACCTTTCTCCACCCTGAATCTTTGAGAGCTTCTTCAATAGACTTAGGAATCTGTACATTGTCAATGGCTGAAACAAATGCATGATAGGTTGGTGATAACCCTTCATATGAAACAAATTTGCTGATGGGATGACTTGTGCATGATCTAACACCCTTTCTCAAAGCAATTGGAATATTTGAATCATCAATAACAGAGGCAGTATTCTCACAGTCAGAAGTTTCCATACCTGAGTATATTGGGGCAGAATCTGGACTTGGTTCTGAATCTTGGTCATGTGCAAGAGGTATTGTGTGCTCTATCTCCTTTCCAAGTTTTTTTCTTCTAGAATAAGTAAGAAGCTCATGATTTGTGATCTGTTTTGGTGTAGGATGAATCTGGTCAGGAGATTGGACTGAGGCTGGTGGTGCTGGGACTGATTGGATTGAGGCTGGAGGTGTAGTGTAAGGACTCAAATGACTTTGGACAAGACTCTGTTGGTTGTCTCCTGAGTTAATTACATGATCAGATTGTATATCCCAATTTTGATATTCTCTCATGGTTGCCCCCTGAAGATCAGACTTGGGATAGTATGCTTGATGTTAAAAAAATGTGACATCCATAGAAGTATAGACCTTTTTGAGAATAGGAGAGTAACATTTATAATCCTTTTGGTGTGGAGAGTATCCTATAAAAATGCACTTGAGAGAGGTAGGGTCTAATTTTCCTCTATGGTGTATATGAACAAACATTGAGCAGCCAAATACTTTAGGGTCTAAGGAAGAGAGTAGTTTGGTGTGTGGAAAGGCTTTTAGAAGGACTTGGCTGGGAGTTCTGAAGTTTAGAACTTTGGAAGGCATTCTGTTGATGAGATAGGTTGCTGTGAGTACAGCTTCTCCCCAGAATTGTTTTGGCACATGAGTAGAGAGCATAAGGGATCTAGCAACTTCCAACAGATGTCTATTCTTCCTTTCAGCCACTCCATTTTGTTGTGGAGTGTTAACACAAGAGCTTATATGAATAATGCCTTGGTTTAGACAATAAGTATTAAGGCTAGAATTGAAATATTCTTTGGCATTATCAGTTTTTAGGATTTTAGTCTGGAATTGGGTCATGGCATGGAAGTTTTGGAAAATCTGGCTGACTTCAGATTTTTCTTTCATAAGGAATAACCAAGTCAATCTAGTGTGATCATCAACAAAGGAGACAAACCACCGAGTTCCAGTTATATTGTGCACTTGTGAGGGGCCCCATACATCACTATGAATCATTGCAAATGGATGTGATGGTTTATATGAAATGGTGGGATAGCTACTGCGAACATGTTTAGAGAGTTGACATATTTCACATTTGAAGGATTGTGAGCTTTTATTGGAAAAGAAGGATGGAAATAGCCTTTCAAGGTACATGAAGTTTGGATGACCAAGACGATAGTGCCATAACAGAACGTCTCTATTTTTATTGACATGAAAATTTAAAGCTGACTGACCCTTGGATGATACATAACTTCTGTTTTGAGTTTGCCTTAGAGGAATCTCACTTTTGAGTAGATAGAGCCCAGAATACATCTTAGCACTGCCAATCTTCTTCCCCGTATCCAAATCCTGAAATATACACAAATGAGGAAAGAATTTAGCAACACAATTCAGATCACGAGTCAATTTGCTAATTGAGAGTAGGTTACAGACTAGGTTAGGAACATAGAGAATAGAGTTTAAGATCATGTCCCTTGAGAGTCTACTCGGGCCTATTCCCTTAACTCGGGAGGAAGACCCATCAGCTATACGGACTGTAAAATTATTAGTGCATTGATTGTATTCATTAAGAAGAGTGACATCTCCTGTCATATGGTCTGATGCTCCGGAGTCAATGATCCAAGGGCTTGAGTGTTTCTTACTAACAGTAAGGGCTGTTGAAAATTTACCTTTTTGTGCTAACAATCGAGATCCAGAATTAGAGGCTGACATACTTGGTTGAGACAGTGAATTCTGACTGAAGAGTTTCTGTAAGATCTTAAGTTGTTCCTTGCTGAAAGGACTTGTTTCTATTGGCAGAATGGTGTTCTTATCTCAGTTGTTATCTAAGATAACATTGTTGGCACGTCTGTCTTTGTCATTTACTGATTTTGATGGTTTCCAATCAGCAGGTTTGCCATGAATCTTCCAGCAGTTTTCCTTGACATGTCCTGGTTTGTTGCAGTGATCACACCAGGGTCTTCCTTTCCTTTATTGATTATCATAGTTGCTGTTTGAATAGCCTCGAGCAACAAGGGCAGATCCTTCCATTATGTGAGCTGAGTTGTGAGGTCTCATAATTACTTTCTTTCTACTTTCTTCACGTCTAACCTCAGAGAATGCTTCTCTGAGATTTGGAAGAGGTTTGGTTCCCATTATTCTTCCTCTGACTTCATCAAGGTTCTTGTTGAGCCCAAGAAGAAATTTGAAAGTTCTTTTCTACTCAACAATTCTTCTATATAGGATTGTGTCTTCAGGGCAATTCCAGCTGTGAATTTCAAACATATCTAGGTGCTGCCAATGGCGGCAGAGAGTGTTGAAGTATTGAGTAATAGAAAGTTCCCTTTGGCGTAGATCATGTAACACTGCCTCAATCTCAAATAGTTCTGATGTATTTTCAGAACTTGAGTAGGTTTCTCTTGCTGCTTCCCAGATTTCCTTTGCTGTTCCATATAGGAGAAAATTTTCTCCAATTTCATTGGTCATTGAATTGATCAGCCATGACATTACCATATGATTTTCAGTCTTCCATGTTCGGAACATGGGATCATTCTTTTCTGGTATGATGATATCCCCTGTGAGGTATTCATCTCTGCCCTTTCCACAAATAAACATCATGACTGATGATGACCATTGAAGATAATTATATCCATTGAGTTTGTGTTCTGTGATTTGGTGTGATGTGCCTTCAGTGCCTCCTGAAAGGCTACCATGAGAGGTTGTTCCTGGCTGTGAGGTCACCTCAGAGAGAGAGCTTCGTCCTGCTGCTGCCATGCCTTAGAGATGCAGATTAGGGTTCAAGAGTAGGCTCTGATACCATGAAGAATTTTGAGAGAAGTCTTTCTCTTTTCTTAATATTACCTGCAGTATGTTTGTACAATAAATAGGAAAGAGAAGCTAACCTACTGACCCTCAAAACAAGAAATAAATTCTAGATAGGAACGTATCCTACACTAAACTAGAAAGCAATAATCTAGAGAATCTGGATAGTTAATACCAGATTCTCTTTTCTAAACCATATATACTAAGATTCTCTAAGATCCTAACTGATTTTGAGACTGATTTCCACAGCTTGATCTCGTTGGAATCTAGCAGATTTTGCTTTTGATGATTTATGACTGAAAGGGGTCTTTCAATCGCAATATCATTGTAGCCTAATACTATATCATGTGTTCTGGATTATACTGGTTCATGTTTGTCCTGTTTACATGTGGGGTTTTTGGAGTCCTGTGCTGTAGCAATGTTGTTAGTGAGGCATTTGAAACATTCAATTAATATATGGAGGAGCAAGGAAAAGTTTTACAGTTTGGAGATTCACAAGTATGCACAGTGCTTTATCAGATTAACATAATCCATGAAGCAAGTCTTCAGCAATTAGTGGGCATGTTGGATGAATAGAAATGAACAATTTCCTAGTGCCTATTATTAGTAGAACATGTGCTCTTGATCTTTTCTTTCATGAAAGAGTATTTGAATATCATTAAATGACGGTCTGGATGAGCTTGAACAGCTACATATTATGTCCAAAAAAACCCAGTCATAGATAGCCAGTTTTCTGTTTATGATAACACAAATTGAATTCTTTTTCCTTGAAAGACATGTAACTGAATAACTTAAGTTTCCAGTTCCCTGCTCTGCCTATTAAAATACTTCTGACATGTATGCAATGTGGCAGCTTCCTGAATCCATGAAGCAAAGTCAGGCTGACTTGTATCTGGAAACATATCAAGTTTTGGACTTGGAGATGAGTCGTCTGCGTGAAATCCAGCAATGGCAAGCATCTGCTTCATCAAAAGTATGTGATTTCTTACCTTCTTTTCCTTTCTTTCCTTATTGTTTACAGTATTATACCCTATGTGGTTTCAAACTCACGCTGTATTTTCACAATGTTGCAATATTATTTGCTGATGTAGCTAGCAGCTGATATGCAGCGGTTTTCTAGGCCTGAGCGGCGCATTAATGGCCCCACAATTACTCATCTATGGTATTTGATTGCTTTTCCTTTTTCTATTTTCCTCTTCCCATAACACCAATCATCTTTTTTGTTGTATTGCTATTACCTCATTTTGAAGTGCTGGATGTGAGTCAAGTCAGCTCCTCAACACCACCCTTTGAACATTCTCCTCATCTTGAGATATCTTAAAATTTCATGATGAGCAAATGAACCAATGCTTCTTTTATTAACTTTTTTTTTTATCCCAGGACCATGTTGAAGTTGCTTGATGTTTTAGTTCAACTTGATCATCTTAAAAATGCTAAGGCAAGCATACCTAATGACTTCTCATGGTACAAGAGGTATGCAAATTAAATAATTTGGGTCATTTATGCTGCCATACCTTGGTTACATGTCCTTTATGATGTTTGACATGGATCATCCAACTTCTTTATCATCTTTTTTTTTTCTTCCAACTTTTGAAGCCATTTGGATGGGAATTGGCTGGCAGTCATTTGTTTTAATTTCTCTACATATGTTGATGGTCTTCGTTTGAACTTCTCAAGACAGAATATCTTTAGCATGATAGTTTAGTGATTTTAGGATTTGCTGCAGTCTTATTTACATGGAGAACAAAAGCCTGATCCATAACCACTACAGATCACACATAGAAATAGGTCACTAAAATTTCTCATCTCCAGAAACTTTGAATAATTTCCATAACACATACATGAGATTATGAAAAATCTTAAGGGAGTTCTCCATCAAACAGAGTAGAAACTGAAAACAAGTATATGAGACTATGAAAAAGTGGGCCTCCGTTTAACTTCAATTTTAAAGCATTTATTTACACTACTCAGTCCTAAGTGTTCTAGCTTGAGCATCTTGTGGTCCTCTCCTAACCCTCTGCAAATATGTCTAGTTAAACTTCTTGGAATGCAAAACTTTGTTAATTTTGCAAATTTATTCCATGGATTGGTAAAGCTCAGTGGCGGTGAAAAATGTTTCTAATCAAATTCGATCTTGTGTGATGGGAACTTTGTATGTTCAAAATTTGTGCCGTTAATCATACTTTTTTACCAGTTCTTTAAATGTTGAATGGTGATTAGTTACTTCCTGCTATTAATTCATCTGAATTGTTCTCTTCTATACATATCTGTTAAACAAGCGTGGCTGGCCAAGCTACTAAATCCAGCTTTCCAAACGATACATTTTTCCAGTCTGAATATACCTGTTGGCTGCAAATTCTTACAGTTTTTTGGACATATTTAAGTTTTTTGATCTCTTTTTCACTCAATCTTAGAAGCATCGGCTGGCTGTTTTGCTATGCAGTCTAACACTGGTTCTTTCCTTTATTCGTGTCTGATTTTGACAGGACATTTACCCAAGTTAGTGTTCAGTGGCAAGATATTGATTCAATAAGGGAGGAGTTAGATGATTTACAGGTGTGAGAACTTTTCTCATGTAACCTTATCTGTCTTAAATGATGTTTTACCTTCTCTGTTTCTTAAAGTGCCTCTTTTTTTGCGGCAAAGTGCTGACATGATATCTGCTCTTATTTCACTGTTAATTTGATGAACTGATCAATATTAATTACTTTGTAACTCAACTGCTGCAGATATTCTTAAGCACAAGGTGGGCAATCTTATTGAACTTGCACGTCGAAATGTTTCGGGTGAACACGTATCTATACTAATTATTGATTGCCTTTCAGTGTGGCAGCACAGGAAGAAATGCTTGATATTTTTTTCACACATAAGTTTACCCTGTTTGCATAAGTTTTTCCATGATGCCATTGTTCTGTTTAGAATATCATTTGTCTTGCTCTTCTTGTTGTGAAATCATAATTGGTATTACATCGAGGTCCTTGACTTACAATAGTGTAGAAGATATTCTTCAAGTTCTGATAGTTTTTGCCATTGAGTCATTGGAATTGGATTTTGCGCTTTTGTTTCCGGAGAGGCACATTCTTCTACGTGTTTTACCAGTTCTTGTTGTCTTGGCAACTTCATCAGAAAAAGACAGTGAGTCACTGTATAAGAGGGTAAAAATCAACAGGCTGATAAATATTTTTAAGGTATTCTGTTCGTATCTCTTTGTGCTCTGGTAATCTAATATGTCATTTTTGCCTGAAATTGCACAAAATATGTTCTTTTTTTCTTCCTACTTGTCTGAAATCTAGTCATTTAATTGATATATTCTAATTTGTTTGTGATTTGTGGCAGAATGATCCGATCATTCCTGCCTTCCCTGATCTTCATCTTTCTCCTGCTGCAATCTTGAAAGAGCTGTCCATTTACTTTCAGAGATTTGCTGCACAAACTCGTCTCCTCACCCTTCCAGCACCTCATGAGCTCCCACCTCGGGAGGCACAAGAATATCCTCTACAATTTTTTTTTCTCTTTCTTTCTTTCATTCTTTCTTTCCTTTTTTTTTATCATGCCGCGCTTCGTTAGATTATTATCTTTGACAAAAACAGGTATGTAAATTCTCTTCTTTGTGATGGTGGGGACAATGAGGTCTTCATCAGTTACGGGCCCTCGTGTCTGCACAGTAGACCATTAATGCTTTGTTAGATCCATTTTGCAGTTAGAATAATTACTATCCCGTGTTACACTCTGTGGAACTTGTATGTGTAATCTTTGAAGCCTTAACATATTGTACTTATCAGAGGCATTATCTCATTGTTAATCACATAGGAACTATTCGTGCTGAGCATGATGATTTCACAATTCGTTTTGCTTCATCCTTGAATCAGGTGCTTATTCATTTTCACCACAAATTTTCCACTCCCTATTTGTAATGTGATTAGCTTTGTCATTAGCCTTTTTAATATGTGTTTCCTATCTTTTCAAATTGTGTGCACAGCTATTGTTATTGAAGTCAATAGATGGTGCAGATGTTGACTGGTGCAAAGAAGTCAAGGGAAACATGTATGATATGGTTGTTGAAGGTTTCCAGCTCTTAAGCAGATGGACTGCACGAATTTGGGAGCAATGTGCTTGGAAATTTTCTCGCCCATGCAAAGATGCAATTCCTTCAGAATCTAACGGAACCTCAGAATCATTTTTTGACTACGAAAAGGTATCATAGTCTATATTTGTGATTTTGGTATTGTGTTCTTGGTCTATTTCATATGCTGAAGGCTGAAGCGCAGTCAGCAATGCTCACTTGAGGAATCCAACAACTTAGAACTAACTTAGAAGGATTTATTTGGGGCCATACTTGTGATAAATAGATTTAATATATTGCCTTGTGTCATACACATTGTCTAGATATTTCAAGAACTATTGCCTTGACTATGTACCTTTTATTGTTTGCTTGACTGGACATATTGTAATACTGAATTATCTTGCAGGTGGTACGATATAATTACAATGCTGAGGAGAGGAAAGCACTTGTTGAGCTCGTTAGTTACATTAAGAGTGTTGGATCACTGATGCATCGGTGTGACACATTGGTAGCTGATGCCTTATGGGAAACAATACACGCTGAAGTCCAAGATTTTGTCCAAAACACATTAGCCACCATGTTGAAGACTACCTTTAGAAAGAAGAAGGACCTGTCGAGGTGGGCATTTTTAATCAGTATTATATCATTTGAATTTAGGGCAAATTTCTACTGTCCAAATTATTTGTTTGCTGCTAATAGGCGGTTAGGTTAGTGGTATTTCTTCCCTAGAAATTAGGGGATTAGGTGTAGAAATCAGGTTTAAGTCCTGCACTTGCTACCTTAAGGACAGCGGTACTATTTTTCTGATCCATAAAAAATTGAGGGCCTTTCTAGTCTGTGCAAGTAGTGTAGTATTTTGTTTCTCAATGATAAAAGATGTTGTCAAGAGATAAAAGAGTGGAAAATTACTAGTGATGGAGGATAACTTTTTTGAGATAAATAAACAAGAATCCCTCCATTCCGCTGAACACAGGCTAAAAACACTTCTCTAAAAGCCTCTGACTCAGTGCACTATAAAGTGGCTAGGAAAGCAAATCTGTCCCATTATAGTTTTCTGGAAAATAGATCAATTCTTGAACCAATCACTCTCCACGGGCATCATATCATTTCTGACATAGCTTGTCTTCACCCTTGCAATCTGTAACCCTCCTAAAGCCCATGAATTCTGTTAGTAACAATTCTGCCACGTCACTGTGATACCAAAGCTTGCTTGGAAATGGGAAAATGTCATTGGGAATGCTTTAAATGTGAGACATTACTGGCATAAGAGAGTCAGGAGCCACATCCAACAAAATTCTCTACTTTTCTTACTAGTTAATATGTCCAGGCAAACTGTTGAGATGTTTTAACTTGCTAAAAAAGACAGTCTGCATCTAAATGGTTTCCACTTGAATGTTTCAACTGCATATTTACTTTATTCAATTGGTAACTTTCAGGATTGTTTCTGACATGAGGACTCTTTCAGCAGACTGGATGGCAAATACAAACAAGCCTGAATCTTATTTACAGTCACATGGAGGTGATGAAAGCAAAGGGAACTTCTTTTATCCAAGGCCAGTGGCACCCACAGCCACACAGGTTTTACTCATTTCACCACTTATTCATGCTTTACATTTCCTGTCAAGATATAGCAGTTATAGTTCTTAGCCACACAGATTTTACTCATTTCACCACTTATTCATGCTTTACATTTCCTGTCAAGATATAGCAGTTATAGTTCTTAGCATATAAAAATGTTGGATAAGCGGGTTCTGGAATAAAACTAATATGGTTTGGTTCTCAGTCACACTGTGAAGCTTTGGAAGATAGAGTGATTGAGCAAAGATTAAGGCATACCGTCACTTCTAAAAGATTTGGTCTATGACCAAGGAGATTAATTATAAAGTTGTCTTGCTCAGATGTTTGATGAAGGCTATTTTTTCAAAGATAGGCAATTCTCTTCTTGCATCACATTATGCTGATCCCCTTGACATCATATACAAAGGTATTCTTGAGGTTGAGAAGTCAAGACAATCCCAGTTTCAAGAACACTCCTTGCTTGTTAAGCAATGTACAGTGTTCTTTATCAGCTCAAAGGAGGACAGACAAATGAATTGAGTCTTAAGAAGTGAATTGATGCAACCAAGGTCTTGCAGAAACAGGATACAATTCTCCCTTCCCAAATAAAAAAGAGAAAAAGTCTTGTAAAATTTTCTGATAAATTCCTGAACACTTTTTCCATGCAAACCTCTTTCCGTGGACACCCTGTACTTGGAACTGATAATCAATCTCCAATGACTATCTTCATCTGCAATAGGCTTTTGCAACCAATGAAGAAAAGCATATTAGAATGTATGAGTTATTAAGTCCAACCACCAGTTTTCAGAGGGTGTTTGTAGATAGATCATAATTAAACTACTGAATAAAATGTTAATGTGATTTTGTGATCTGCTGTGGAATTGAATCCTTTATCATCTCTCTCTTTTTTTTTATCAGGTTTCCTTTCTTCACGCATAATACTTTAATTCAATCAATTTTTTTATACTAATACATTCGTAGGTCTAAGTGACACCAATTCAGAAGGAGCTGTGGATATTGTGAGACGGGGACCAGCAATAGGGAGTTGGATTAAGATAGAACGTGGAGTAAGACTGGAAATTTCAAAAGTTTGGTTGAGGTGGTAGAGGAGGATATAAGCAGAAGACTTCAGTGTTTAAGGGGGTGAAATCTCCTTCCAAATTTTTATTTTGGTCATGTCACCCAATTCTTTGTCTATTTTCGTGGTACCATCTTCCTGTGGACAAAAACGTTTCCTGCCTTCAGGTCCACTGGACTGATGTTATAGACAGTAATTTCTTGGTGTAAATCTATCGCTATATCTATGAAAATTTTGCATGTTTCCATCAAACAAGCCATTTTTCATTTTTGACATAAAATTTATTGTAAATTATATGCGTCTTATGCAATCACACCATGCATGCCTTCTGGTTTCCTTCCTTGTCAATCATGTGTTTGTGTTTTGAATGAAGAGTTTGGATTACAATATTGTCATTATTTGCATACATATGCTCATACTTAATTAATATCATTGGTTTTCTTTGTTCAGGTCCATTGCTTGCAGTTCTTGATATATGAAGTGGTGTCTGGTGGTAATCTTCGGAAGCCTGGTGGACTCTTTGGCAACAGTGGGTCTGAGATTCCTGTAAATGATTTAAAGCAGTTGGAGACCTTCTTTTACAAGCTTGGCTTCTTCCTGCATATATTGGACTTTTCAGGTTAGTTTCTTATCAAAATCTCTTTTCTTTTTATCAAAAATCTCTTCTTTACCAGAATAACAGATCAGCCTATTTAAATGAGCCAACAATAAGTGAAAATGATAATGAGTCATAATGGTCTGTGGTTTTATAACAGTTCCATATATAAGGTATAATGGTCTGAGGTTTTATAACAGTCCCATGTATAAGGTCTATAAAGACTTTCTTCCCTGATATTTTGACGCCAAGTCTAGTTGCAAACTTCTTATGAATTCTAGTATGCAAATCCTTATGAAAAACTGTGAATGGCTACAACATTTTCTGGACAAATAAACTCATAGTAAGCATATGAATCAGAAGATTCTTCACAAAGTATGATGTATCCTTAGAATTCTAGAAAAAGGATTTCTTTTGCAGTCTTCAAGATCAAGAAGACAACCCAAATCTTAATATCATCCATTTGATATCTTGGTTTTTTGTCCATAGACCATCCTAATAGGAGCATGGCACATAATTGTCCCCTTATAGAGGCCCTTAGCTGGTAAGCTCTGTGGACACCATAAAAATAAAAGAGAGAGAGCGCTTCTTCATTGGAGACTCTCTGCTTTTCACAGTATTGAAAATGCTAACTTGGCATATTGGCAGCATGTCCATGTTCATGATGCCTTTGTTTCTTTGAGGATAATATAGCTAATTGTGCTCCTGTTAGTGTTTTATTGGTTCAAGATAGGTGGAAAATGAAGTATACTGTCCTTTTGCTGCACTAAATTTCAAGTACTATATACTGAAGTTTAACAATTCTGTAAATGTTTGCAGCGACTGTTGCAACTTTGACAGATCTTGGTTTCTTATGGTTTAGAGAATTTTATTTGGAGTCATCTCGTGTGATTCAGGTAAGAAAACAGGATTTCTTGTGCACCTGCTATAGTTTATGAAACTCTTTAACACATGGGGAGAACAAGTCTACCTTACTAAATTGATGTTGTTGAGAATTACTTTGTGTCAGAGTTTTATTATGGCTGAATTATTCTATTAACTTGGAAAATATTTCTTGCTTTGTTTAGACTGAATTGAGGGAATCATCATCAGGATAGAATACTGAGGAAGTGATTGACTTGGTATAAGGGGCTTAGTTGTGTTTCTGAACTCTCAATTGGAAACTTCATTCTTTTGCTCCATTGTTCAACTCTTTTTGATCAATTTTTCTTGGGGTTTGAATCTTGTTGGCTGGGAAAGTTATTCAGTTTCATCCCACTTCAGATTAAACTAAATTGTATTACTTTGGTTTGCATCTGGTCATGAATTGGTCCTTTTTTCCTTTTATGGAAGCACCTGTAATGACTTCTGGTGTCTATACATGGATTTAGACATTTATTAAGAAAACATTATGATATAGAAAGCAGCATGTGCAACTGATTTTTACTGGGGGAATAAAAGTGAGAGCTTAGTTTAAATATATAATAGTGAAATTTCAATTATTTTTCCTTTCATTCACATTTTTATTCATTATATCACTTTCTTGATTTGTGGGAACTTGTTTGTTATCCATATGCAGTTTCCTATTGAATGTTCTCTTCCCTGGATGCTGGTAGATCATGTGCTCGAGTCCCAGAATGCAGGTCTTCTTGAAAGTGTTCTGATGCCATTTGACATCTACAATGATTCAGCTCAGCAAGCTCTGGCTGCCTTAAGGCAGCGATTCCTCTATGATGAAATTGAGGCTGAGGTATATTATATTTAAGCATTTTCTAGGACTAATTCTTTTGCATCTCTTTTTGGGAACACATGCATTTCCTAGTTGTCATTTGATAAACTGGTGGTGGTCTGTTGATTCCCTGCCCACATCTCAGGTTTGTTATTTCAGAATTTTCGCTCTAACTCAGTGTAGTAAGTTTTTATAGGTGGACCATTGTTTTGATTTATTTGTTTCAAAACTCTGTGAAATTATTTTCACTTATTACAAGAGTTGGGCAGCAAGGTACATGCTTTCCCTTCTTTCTATAGTAACGTGTACTACTGGAAATACAATGAACTAAATCATCTATCTTGTTGGTTTGCTAAATTCTGCAGTGAACTACTTGATCCATCATTCCTCTTTGCCTCAGACAATAGAGAAAAATATTCTGTACAGCCTATGAGGTTCACTGCACTATTTAAGATGACTAGAGTAAAGGTAAAAGTATAGTTTTCCATATATTGTCAATGATTCACTGCATTTATGTCTGCTGATGTGTTTGGTCCACATTTGTCTTGGGATGTATCATTACCTTCTTTCTCCCTGGCAATTGCTAATAACAATTTGAAATATAAATCATATTTTGTTAATTGTGTGTTAAAGAATAATATAAATCATATCTTGTGGCTTCACTTAATAGCATAAGTTATTGGGTTGAGATGATTATTTGACATTATATTAGAGTTTTGTTGACAAAGTGATCACAAGTTCGAATCTCATCACTCTCATTCTATTTGAGCACAAGGTAGTGTGGGTCTGTGCAAGTTTCAAGCCCAAAGAGCTTGAGTTGAGATAGTTCTTTGACATTTTCCAACTTACTCCCTAACCAAGACTGAGTACCCCAAATTAGGGGATTATTTCACAATTGTTATTTCTCAGCATAGGATTGGACCATATATCTTTGCTGTTATTTCACATGTTTATAGTCACCTCTTTTTTTATGTTCTTTGGTCTGAAGTAGAATAATGGTTTAGACCTGTTCCTCTGATGCTCCCTCTCTTCTTTTGGATGTTATTGTGTACAGTTACTTGGGAGGACCGTTGATTTAAGAAGGTTGGTTTCTGAAAGGATGAACAAGGTTTTTAGAGACAATCTCGAGTTTCTTTTTGATCGTTTTGAGTCTCAGGATCTATGTGCAGTGGTGGTAAGTAGATTGTTCTTGTGGTTCTTATTATTAGTGGTAACACATCTATCATGTTATCATATCAATTAAAAATAAAGTTAGTAGGATGTAGAGTATAGAAGTGTCCTAGCAATCAGCCTGACTTCAGGATGCTTTAACATGGTTCCTCATGTTTCCCCTTTCCTGTTGTAACCTTAGAAGATGCACTGTTTTATTTTGCTAAGCTCATATACTGTTTTTGTATTATGGACAAAGTCTTGCACATTGAATGGTGCTAGCTGTTCAGTTCTCACATATTAACAAGCAGAAAGTTAGATATGGATGTATGTATTTTTATAGTTGTCTTGACCTACCAGATTGAGCTTTTAGAATGAATTCTCAAATAATAACTCCATGAAATTTCTTTTTTCACGGCTCATAAAACAAATAAATCGTTTATTATTCTGATGGAAAAACAAATGCCATGATTTGGTTGCAGGAATTAGAAAAACTTGTGGAAATCTTAAAGCATGCGCATGGCCTGCTTTCAAAAGATCTTTCAATAGACTCATTCAGTCTCATGTTGAATGAGATGCAAGAAAACTTATCTCTTGTGTCATTTTCTAGTCGACTTGCTACTCAGGTTTGACAAACTCTTTCTGACTTTTATTTTAATGGCACATCCCTTTGTAATATTGATGCATAATCATTTTTCAATCATGGCGCACAATCATGGTATTCTGGGAAATGTTGCACTCTAATCTCTATTATGTATCTATCTTCAAAAATTAATATTTTAGCAATGTGGATAAGCTGATTGCAGTCTTTCGTTTCGTAAGCATATACATTCAATGGACAGAGCAAAGAATTGATATTCTGTTTATATAGATTTGGTGGCATTTTGCATCATTAATTTTGGTGTGTAATATGTAACCTCTCTTCTGGCTCTGATTCAGTGGAAGAATTAATGTAGAAATTATCATATCTGATGTGCTTATTGTTCTTATCCTTGTTTTTGAATTGAAGCTGGAAGAGTCTCGAGCCAATTCAATAGCATTTTTGGCTTTAGGACCTCTATATCTTGTCCTTGTGTATGGGTTGTCCAAGGGAGACTTCTCATGTATGTTATATTATGGGATGATTGAGCTTGGAAATTCCCTAGTCTTGTATCTAAAACAAAGCATGGTGCATATTTTTTTCTTATCATTAAAATAAAAAATGTAGCAACATTATGATCATAATTATTAAACCTGACCTGGGCGGCAGGTCACGTGCTGAAAAATACAGAAGGATTGCCAACAAGGGGAGGACAAGGTTTTAGAAACATTGAACCCACAATTTGTTCTGATTTCTTTGGCCTCCAACAACGATTTTGTTGAAGACCTTGTCCTCATCCAAGAGCCTTTCCAAACGATTGAAGTGGTTTGAGTTCACTATGCATGATGGGTCCTTTGATTTCATTGGATCCTTTACAAAAAATTCCTCCAGTTTTTCTTTAGCGTCTCAATTTGTTGAGCAGACAAGCATCTTTTTTTGCCCATTATTTAGTAGCCACTTGCCTGCTATAATTATCTTCGCATCAACCTAAGAATTAAAACATTTGAAGATCTATGGGGAACAGAAATTCAAGATTTGTGCACAATCAAGCATATTGTAATTGTTCTTGTAAGTCAACATCCAAATCAACAACAGCTGGGCACTATCTTCCAGAGTTCTGGGACAATAGGTGTAAGATGCTTCACTGCATTGGTAATTACAATCTATCCTACTCTTGTGTTATTTATAACCCCTCAATTATGAGGGGAAAAGAAAGTGAAGAAGATGCAGATTGGAAACTGAAGGGAAAAGGGGATTTGGTGCTTTGCGTGGTGGCTGTTGGATTTGGGAATTAGGGGTTTTTATCCTTGATTCAAAATGGCGCTGCTTAAAAATATAGCGGTCTCACCTAGGTTTCTTCGGGTTGACTTGGTGGGTAGCCTGGGTTTGACCGAGGTGAATTTCTTAGGGGGCTTTTTAGTTAACTTGGACCAGTCTAGGTCTTGGGTTGGCTGGGTCCCGGGTCAACCTGTCGGGCCAATTTAGGTTCTATAACCATGATTATGATATTTATTAAAGGAAAAATACATCTCAGGCCAATTCATTAGCATTTTGGCCCGAGGACCTTTATGTTTTGTCTTTGTGTATGCATTGTCTAAAGCACACTTCTCGTGTGTTTTGTACTGTGGAACCTTGGGATTCCCTAGTCTTGTGCCTAAAAAATGAAGCACGATGCTTTTTTTTTCTTATGGTTATATGAAAAATGAAAGAAAACAAATAATATTTATTTAAGGAAATTTCCTAAGAGTGTAATTTATTTTATCCTTCGCTTTCCCAAGGAGCTAGTTTTACTCAAATCAGTTTATTGGTGTGTGTTAGATTTGGTCAGAGATGCAAAACGATTTCCTGCCAAACTTCATCCTATGCAACACTACTCAGCGTTTTGTCCGATCATCAAGAGTTCCTCTTGTTCCTATGCAAAAGCCATCAGTTCCCTGTGCAAAGCCTAACTTCTATTGTGGTACTCAGGTAACGAACTAGAGTTATACACCATCATTCGATTGGATTTTACCAATATGATGCTATTTTTGTTTCTCTTGATATTTTCTGACTTGCATTCTCATTGACTATTATCATGGCAGGAGTTGAATTCTGCGCATCAAAGCTTTGCGCGTTTGCACAGTGGGTTCTTTGGAATTCCCCACATGTTTTCTACTGTTAGACTTCTAGGATCCAGATCATTGCCTTGGCTTATCCGGGCCCTACTAGATCATATATCAAATAAGGTATGTGATGCTTTTGAGAAGAGTTTATTTTCATTTATTAAAACTAAATTTCATGAAAAGATGGATCTTGTTACTATTTGTATGATTTCATTTGAAGCTGTGTGGACAAACACTATCCTTTTTGTTTCATTGAGATTGAGTCTAATGTTTCATGAATTATGTGTTTCAGGTAAGTACACTTGAACCGATGATCACTGGATTGCAAGAAGCGTTGCCAAAATCTATTGGACTGCTCCCTTTTGATGGAGGAGTCACAGGTAAATGGTGGTGTCATGATTATGCATGTGTAATATATTCTTCTTCGTTCATACACTGCTGGAGGTGTTAAATAGGTTGAAAGAACTTGAGTACAATGTAATATATGCACGTGTACATGCATGCACAGTTACAATATATCGACATGCATTTTATTAGGGACAGTGAGTTGAAGTTTATGGGTGTACAGTGTACTTTAAGGTTTAATGTTCATTTGGAGAACTCAAGGAAGAATCTGTTGCAAACTTTACCACATCGCAATTCCAACAACCACCAACCTTGAGGATCTTATGCACTATTTTATTGTTAGTGAGAGAAAAGCCAAGTGAGTGCTTAGGTGTGATACATATGGTGAGAGCTTCCTCAAATGTGAGGTGCATAAAATCTGTTTAAGTGATTTCTAAGTGCTGTAGCTATGAGATCTTGTCTCAAGTGTGTTTAATCGTCTTTTTTTCATCTGTGGATTGAATATTTGCATTGCACATGGTATTTACTTAACAAGTGCCTGCTTGCATCACTTTTTTTTTTTCTGGGAATCTACTGATATCATGAATGCTTTATGATGCTGAATTCTATGCATGCATCTCTTGCTAATTGAGCATGCTTTAGGGTGGGTGGATTCGAACTATTGTGCTCATTTCTCCATTTTACATGTTTAATTTCCAATCCAGGCTGTATGAGGGTTGTCAAAGAAAATCTTAACTGGGGAACAAAATCAGAGCTCAAAGCAGAGGTTCTTCGAGGAATAAAGGAGATTGGCAGTGTGTTATATTGGATGGGGCTTCTTGATGTTGTATTGGTCAGTATCCTAGTTTCTTCATTTCATGATAATATGAGGACATGTCTAGACTACTTATGCTTGCTCTAGAGGGTAGCATTGGAGTTTAGTGGACTCATATTTTGACAGGGTTGCCATTCTATCCCTTGAAACAAGAATGCAAAATTATACGAGTACTTTAAGATTCTTGGGGAACTTATGGGTTAGGGGAGTATCACACTGTGTAGACTATGGAGAATTAGTGGTGTAGACTTAATCTACCAACTCATCATAGACAAGGCTAACAAAGGCAAGACATATGGACAAAGTCACACATCATAATGTGGGACCATTGAATTTTTTTATCCACTTGTCTTGTCTTATTGGCAGAGCCTATATGGAAGTTGCTGGACGAAGTCCATGCAACTGTTTTTCCTCATTATGAGCTTCTAGTTTACATGTTTACATCATAATGGGACAAATGCTAGTAGACAAAAACAGCAATCAAATATTGATGAATTTTGTATTTCTACCAATCAGGGGTTAGCCATTGCCATGTTTAGTTTTTGGTGAGGAATTTGGCATGTTCATCTTAGATTAGAGACCTGGATGTGGACTTGATATGCTCTTCCTAAAAGTCATTGGACCAGATGTACAAATCTCATTTCACCATCTATCTTCATGATTGGTTATACTTGTAACTCTTGTTCTATTGTTGGGAATGACATCCTAGTGGGTATTAATATTTATCGACACTCTTGTTTTGTTGTTGTGAATGATGTGCAAGCAGATCCAAATATTATATCATGAAGCCAAATGCTATTGTTGAACCGATGTAGTAACAACATTGTGTATGATTAGATCCTAGACCAATCTTATTAATGGAGGAAAATAATTATTGCACATTATTTAGTTGTATAAAACATTTTCTTATAATAATGCATCGCAGAAGCCTGGAATCTATCTCAATTTTATTTGTAATTACCTAAGGAATGTAATCTTTGGTTTTTTAAATGACTGTTAATGAAATATAAGATGAAAAAAATATAAAACCTGTACTAAGTTTTTCATGTACATTAATTTAGTAAGGCAAAATGCTTGCCTGACAGGCTAATGAACATGCCACAATATATTGTTTAGTATGCGAAACTGTAACATAGCTCACGACTTCTGTTATGATTGGAAACCATTTTTTTCTTACTGCCTCTTATAGTTGTTTTTCATGATTGACAGAGGGAAGTTGATACCATGCATTTCATGCAAACAGCCCCTTGGTTGGGCTTGTTTCCTGATGCAGATGGTCAAATATTGCTTTCACAGGATGGTGGGGATAGTCCTGTTGTCAATCTTTTCAAATCAGCCACCGCTGCAGTAATGTCCAACCCTGGTTGTCCAAATCCAACATCTTTTTATACCATGTCAAAACAGGCAGAAGCTGCAGGTGCATTATTTATTTCACTTCAGATGGTTTATAGCTGTTTGTTTGACCAACTTTTTAGAGACAAAAAAACATACCAGTTCTTTGATAGTACTATAATAGTACTTTTTGTGCAATAATAGTAGTTAATTACTCTAGTTTGATGTCTGTTATTATATTCAAGACGTGTTCCCTTCATTTCTTTAATTTTTAAATTAACAGTTCTGGTCTTTTCATTTTATTGCAGATCTTCTTTACAAAGCTAACATGAATACTGGAAGTGTGCTGGAATATGCCCTTGCTTTTACCAGTGCTGCATTGGATAAATATTGCTGTAAATGGAGTGCTGCTCCCAAGACAGGGTTCATTGACATTACAACTTCAAAGGATTTTTACCGTATATATAGTGGCCTTCAAATTGTAAGGAATGACCTTCTACAAAATATTTTTATGATAGCATCAAGCTTAGCCAATGCATCTGAACAATAATCATCTACATGCATGTCAAGGTATTAGTTCATACACCAGACTAAGAGAATCCACCTACTAGTTGATAATAACTTTTCTAGACAGCTATCTCTGTTAAATGTGCTGTGGACTTGCTTCTCATTACTCTCTGTTTTTGGGCCAAAAATTTCACATGAACTATTTTATTTGATCACTAAAATTAAAAACAGATGATTGCCATCCTCGGAGAATGTATTATGACAATCGTATGGCATGCTATTAGCCAATCAGAAGATCTAGTCATGCTATTTTTCATTATTGTTGAGCAAATAACTCATGTTTAATAGGACGTACATTTTAGGCTATTTTTAAATTTGTGTCATATATTAGGAGTTATAATTTTTTTCAGAATATAATGTTTCCAATTCATCATTTGAATCTTGATTTGACAACCAAGCTAATAAGGTACTAGCTCCCTGCCATGTGGTACCTCCTGATGAGCAGCCATGCTGGTGTTCTAGGGGGCTGCAATCCAGGTCAAGGCGAAGTACTACACACATCTTAGTACTGAACGGACCCTGTCAGATTAAGCGAGAACCATTGACTTGAACATTCTCCTTTCTGTATAATTGCAACTTTGATATCTGGAGCTAACTACATTTGTGATCTAAAACTGTTAGTTGAGCAGGTGGACCAATTGTTTGATTAAGAAATTTAATAGTATATTGTGATCAAACTGCATGAGGTCTCGCAGTTAAATACTATGACTACTTAATTAGAAGGATGATGAACCTTTAGTTTTACCTCTAATTTAGCCACTGAAGTATGTTAGTTTAATTAAGTAATTGAGGATATCTTCTCTCTACTAATCCGTTTCGATACTTGAGTTGTAGGGACACCTGGAGGATTCTGTTCAAGTATCATCAAATTTCGAAGTGTTGGGTGACTCAGTTGCTTGGGGTGGTTGTACCATTATCTACTTGCTTGGGCAGCAGATGCATTTTGAACTCTTTGATTTTTCATATCAAGTCCTCAATGTTGCAGAAGTAGAGGCTGGATTACTCACCCAAGCACATAAGAATCCCCATGTTGCCCAGGTATTGAAATTTGCGTTTATACTTGATTTTTTCTGTACTCATGAGTAGTATGCCTGTGTATAGGAAATTATTGTTTTATAGTTAAAATATTATTTTCCGCTGCCAGGACTTCAAGTTGGATTCCTCGTTTGATGGAATTGCAAGTTGTGCTATAACTGATTCTGTGTGTAAAAATCGTTCATTTATTTTATTTTATTTTTCCCTTTTCTTTTCTTTTCTTTCTGCTCATACTTGTCTTCAAGTAGGATTTTACTCATTATGTAGGAGTTAAATAAATGGTTGCACATCATTATGTTCTACATTTTAGCTGTACTCTAGGTCATTATGGTGCTTTTATCAGACTTTGATGTTTCTGAAGAACGTCAATTCCTTCTGTGTGCTTTTTCATTTGCAATTTTGTTGAGCCTTGATTCCACATATCAACTTGGCTTGCTAGCATTTATGTCGCTCAGAATCTAGGTTGCAATTCATGTTTTAGGGATGGGATTTGCCCAGCTAGTCTGACCATCAAACTGTTAATTTATTAACCATCCAATTGTGCAGACCTGTACATGATTTGCCTGATTACTAGCACTTGGACAATCTTAGTCATAGTAACATGCATATTGAACAAGTCATAATTCTCAATCGCACTGAGTGGACTCATATTCTGAATCAAATTTAATCTCTCAATGAGGAAAATCTAAAATATAGTACAGAAAATATGATGATTTATAGTCCATAACCATAGAAATACAGTGCTTCCTTCTTTCTGAAGAAAGAATTGTAACTAGTAAAATCAATTTCTGACATGATTGTATTTAAAGTACAATGAAAACAGGGGAGTGATTCAGCTGCTTCTAGCCTATTAACTTTTTCCATGTTCCGATTGATTAATCTGGCTGCCCTCTTCTTTTGCAAGGGATGGGAAACCCTATTAGAAGCAATGAAGAAAGCAAGAAGGTTGAACAATCATGTTTTCTCAATGCTAAAAGCCCGTTGCCCCCTTGAGGACAAGATAGCTTGCGCTATCAAGCAAAGCGGTGCCCCTCTGCATCGGATTAAGTTCGAGAACACTGTTTCAGCATTTGAAACATTGCCTCAAAAAGGTGCCTGAATGAGTCCTACAATCCCCCCTTCCACTTCTTATGCTTTGTCTCAGTCTTGCAATGTCTATGCATATAGGGTCATCAAGCTGTATTTTGGCTATCATTATGATTATTAAGTATCAAATTGTAGCTGCTAATGTGTTCCCTGACCAAAATTACGAGAGATTAAAATCAATTTGTATATTCTCCATGAACACAATCAGGGAGTTTCCGACCCTTTTTGTATTTTAAATGAAAATGAGAAGTGTTGGCATTTCTTTCTTGAGGTCTATTGCGTCCTGTTCTGATTTGGCCTAGAAATTCAGTGTTTTATTTAACAATTTTGCTCCCACCATAGATGATTGCCATTTTTTTTAGTTCTTGAAGCACAGAAGTCCAAGACAGGGAATAACTACAAGGGAACCTTATTTAATACCATAACCTAACTACTGCTGGCTTGCCACCCAAACAAAGAAGAATTTTCAGAAGAAATAGCTAAATTTGAAATCAAAGAAAAAAAAATCAAAGCGTAATTATTTTCCTGAATGAAAATATCTTGTGTCAGAACTGTTCTGCTTTGATCTAATAACAAAAATTAAAGAAAAACAAAATAGTGAATGATCTAATTCAATTGCAAATATGTTCAGAATGTTTGAATTATGCAGCTGATTTTTTCCAAGATTTTAGACAAATATGTGAACCTCTATATAGACGATTGGGAATAAGTCCACCTGCATGGTCTCATGAACACGCACTTACACTTCGAAAGGTTAAAAACAAAAACATGTCAAAACTCTTCCATGTTTATGTATAATTAACCCTAGCTTTTCTTATAGTAGAAATAGACGCTTTGGATATAGGGTATGGTGGAATACTTAAATAAAGATTAGATCAGAAATAACAACTAGTTAATTATCATTTTGGTATATGGCTTGGATAAAAAAAAATTACTCCA
>Ga0325402_1000568_pt1 | contig 26508 bp, 22 predicted proteins | sample PopdelMetagenome_22_FD_207212 | JGI IMG/M metagenome (GOLD analysis project Ga0325402, IMG submission 207212) | Populus deltoides microbial communities from Bellville, Georgia, United States - Xylem-PdKOR-R3 | ecosystem: Host-associated > Plants > Phyllosphere > Stem > Wood/Secondary xylem... | reverse complement strand
GATGCAAATCATCCCCATTCAAAAAGATAGTTTTGTAACACACATCGCCTGTCAAAATGAACATCAACGTTAAAGTCGAGATCAAGAGTTTCCAATCGGGAAAGGTACCCAAGCTTCCAGGAAGGAAGAAATTTTTTTTTTTTAGAGTTCCAGAAAGGAACTTGAGGTAATAAAATTTCTCCCCTACATAATTTTAATGTCAATATTCCACACCCATGTAGGGTCAGAATTGTCGACAGGAAGTCCATAGAGAAATGGAGTGCTTCAAGACCAACTGATGATGTGTTTTAGGTCACCCAAGCTCCTTTGTCAACTTCACATTGCAATGCACATTTTCCCTTGCTCAGGTCCAAGTTAAATACAACTCCCTGTTACTGGTTTTAGCTCTTATATACTAATAATAACAATTGACATGGAGCTGCTATTAGAAGTTTGTGAACGTCTATATATATGCTGATACTTGGACCTGTTATTTCAGTCTAATTCTTTTCGTCTTTTGTTTTCCTTTTGCTCTTCAGTCTTCTTATTTCTGGGTTATCTTCTTGGACGTTATCTTCATTTCCCCTTGCCTATTATAGTTACTTTCCTATCTCGCGCACTGTGATGCATGTGCTATCTGCTTCGCTTTAGATTTCGCTTCTACTTCCTTTGTTTTTTGTCTAGTCTTCTATATACTTGGGACTGTGATTTGGTACTGAGAGTTACAGAAACTAAGTATGTTTTCCAGCGCTGTCCATTTCACTTTTTTTTGCGTTCTTTGTTTGGGAGCAATATCTTGCCCTTCTTTTCTTAATTTTCTCGACCACTATTTCTTCAATGAAGCTTCTTTTGTTGTGGCCCTTTCAAACCTTTAAAAACTTGGACAGCCCATGCTTGACTCATCTTATTGCTTTACTTTATGTTCTGGAACTTGGTTTCAAGTCTGGATGTCGATGTTAATTTCATCAATGAGCTTTTCAGTTTTTGCAGGTACGTGGATGCTGCTCTGCTCCTTTTTTTTTTTTTATAGCTCAATGTTGCTGCTTGCTATGCGTGCAGTTTTAGCTTGCCTTTTGATTGGCATTTGATTTGTTTTTCCATACTGGTTTTGCATGGTTGAATAACGGTCCTGCTGTCCCTGGCACCAAATAAAATTGGGTCGTATCCCAGAAAACCTACTTGTGTTGAACCTTGCTGACAGCAGAACCCATTAAAGTTGGCCCTGCTGCCAGTAGAACTCAATATAGAATTGGGTTGATTGATTTCTTCTTTTAATAGAATTGAGTTTTGTTGCCTAGCAGACCCAATAGCATTGAACATTGGGTCGTGCCATCACCAAAACCCAATAGAGTTGGATCCTAACTCCATCAATATCCACTAGCTTCCAATCCAAAAACCAAGCAACCATTTCAATGACAATAAGAAATAAACAATGCAATGTAGCGCAGAGGCAAAGGCACATGGAAAACCAATATAATAAACTCGTGCCTTTAATTTAGACAATCTCAAGTTGACAACAATATAATAAACCGACCAAAAATATCTTAAGGAAAGACACAAATACCAAACATTTTAATGTGGAAGGATTCTTACAAGAATAAAACAGACTAAAAATATTGTCGTTGCTACCTACCTACGAAGTGTCAACTTAACCAAATTAATTAAAACAACTTGAACTATCTACCTATACAGGTGAGAACAAGGAGGACAATTTTCCCTTGCACATTGCAAATGTATTTTGATATTTTTTGCGGCCTTCACATATATCTCTTCTTTCCATTCCTTTGCCCTCACCTGTTTTTTATACAAATGTTTCTCATCAACACAAAAACAATGGCTAGTATCTAGATATTCAAGTTTCTTTTGCCCACCCAAAATAGTTGGCAATGCATTGACTGACAAAACACACGATGAAATCACCAAACGCTTTAGTGCAGGGAAGTTTTCTGCAATCAAAGAAGCAGTGGGAGAGCTTATGCGCCCAAAAAGGGTTAGACTATGAATACGCTTGCAGAATTTAGCAAGACACTTAACTATTGTATCATTGCAGCACACTTCTTCCAAATTTCTCCAGGGTAGAAGTGCCCCCACAACAAAAAATTGGTCGATGCTAGTAGTAGGAAATGAGATACTTCTTACCAAAGGCAACCTGCAATAGTAATATTGTCCATCAACAAACATATATACATGGAAGAAATATTAGTTCATGACTGTACGTATAATTAATTATATAATAGAGATGATGGTAAAAACACAACCATTTTACTTAAGAACAAACTATAAACATGGTTACAACATTACCTTGAACCAAAATATTCCCATGGAAAGAAATCAGCGGGTAATTCGCCAAACAAAACCTTGGTGTAATGGTTTTGAGGTCGAAAAGGACCAAGCGCCAAGTGGAGAAGAAAAAAATACCTTCCACGTGCACGATTGCAATAACTATCTGGTGGAAATTTGTCATAGGTATGGAGATCAAGAGTTGTTCCAGGAGGAAAGAGAGCATCGAGGAGGGCCAACAGCCATGGCTTGCAGAAATACATGGTATTATTATCCAATGTCCGCCACCCAACTGATTTCACTAACTTGTTCATTATCATAACCAATATGTCATAGTCCATTTCATTCCAACTTCTAATTTGACAAGTCGTCGCAACTACTTCTTGTAGTTTTGCTTTCTTGTGGTTACGTCTTGTTGATAAACTATACATGTTGTCGCCACTTTGTTGTTGCATCTCCGGTACCCGTGGCGGTGGTAGGGGTGACATCGGTGACATTGACAGTTTTCGAGACCGTTTCTTTAACCACATTGCCATCAGATTAAGGTCCCTTTTTACAAGAAAAAAAGAAGTTATTAACTAGGGCTTCACATATGTACTGTCGTTAAAAATAAATGATTCCAAATTGAGAAATGATTTTTGGATCATACATACATACATATACATACAAATTGGACGAGAGAATTCAGAATTTTTTTTATCCTAAAGAAATACAAATCACACCCATAAAAATTAAAGGAAAACTCCACCCTGATAGATTAGGGTTTAGAGACACAGGGATCAAAATATTAGATTCATGGACTCCATTACCTTAAAAATCACAGCTTCAAGGTTGCACTATAAAGCAAAATAAATAAACAAAAGCTCTAAAATTTAGTGGATCCACACAATTTGATTCCAACGTCTCAAAACCCTCCCTTCAAGTGCTAGGTGGGATCAAAATTAGCAGCACCAAAATTCAGGTGTAGAGGAAGCATAGATCAAATATCCCATAAACAAAGATCAACCATAACAGATGTGCCCAACATCATCAAACGAAAATTGTGCACTATACAAAAAACCCAACATCCAAAAAGTCCAGAACCAACAAACTAACTACATATACAAAAACGCAACAGCGAAAAAGAAACAAGCATAAGGCAACAAAGCACACAAAGTCTAGAACAGTTACCTTTGTGGGTGTATCTGTGTTTTGGATGGTAAGATGTTTGTGTTTGATTAATTTATTTTTGTAAACACTATATTTGATTATGATGTTTTGGGGGGTAGGTTTTGCCGAACCATTTATCGCTTGGTTTGTGTGAGTTCGGCAAAATAAATTGAATCAGAGTATTTCTAACAAGCCCTGGGCAAGGTTGGGCTTCGCAGTGAGCACGGTAGGTTTGGCAGTGTCATACTTCAGGTATCTAGTAACAGACATAGCCACAGGTAGGTTTGGTGGCAGTGTATCTAACCTAATCGCTTTGCCAGACCTAAAAATTGATGGGTCTAACACCATGGATGATAGGAAACAGTACGCGTCCATTTTTGGAAATGTTTTTGCGCACCCTTCAGTATTTTGATTATAATTTTTTACCCGATGCAAATCATCCCCATTCAAAAAGTTCGTTTTGTAACACCCATCGCAGGCAAACACCTATCCCCATTGGGGATTGTCTCGGACTCCAAATTCCATAGTTGAGGTCTCTATTTTCATAGTTTTGTAATTGTTTTTTGTCATTTTTGGTAACTTTTCAAGAATTTATTTCGTTGTGATTTTTATTCTTTTTTCTAGTTAAATTTTTCGGAATGACTTGCTTTAGGCAGCATTTTTAATTTTTCAAATAATTATTATTTTTTTAATTTTACTATTCAAATCAAATTTATTATTTTTCTTTAATATTAATAATATATATATTTTTAAATTTAATAATAACAATAACAATAACAAATCATCTGTACAATTAAAAAGCACAGACAAAGCAATACTCTCCGGTCAACACGAATTAGCTATAACAAATTCTTCATGTTTTCTTCTCTTGGCCGCGCTTGTTCCTTTGACTCCTCCTGTTCTCATGCTCGTTCCTGCGAAGGTTCTAGCAAGAATGTCTTCTATACCTTTTATCCCTCTTCTTTCCAATTCATCTTGGTATGACTTTAATTCGGCACAGGCAGAGGCTGTCTCTATTTTGGGCTTTTGGAAATTTTTGCAAGCATTTGGGACTGGCACATTTTGGTGCCCTGTTGGAACTTGGAAAATGAAATTGATACTTGTCTGTGTGAAGTCGACAACTACATATAGAATATTTAAGGTGAGTTCTAGGCTTTCATTGAATTGATGGAATATCGGTTCTTATCAACTGCGTTGGTTTGTTTTCCTGTTTTCATGGAGCTATGCACGTTAGAGGTTTCAGCAGGAGTGGTGTGGAGGACTCATTTACTTGATTTAGAATATTTAGTCGAAGTAGAGAAAAATATTGTTTGATTGTCCATGTGAATCATATAGGTGCTGATGATGAAATTCGATATGAGAAGTAAGGATCTAAAGTCTCCAATTGGAGAAGAAAGTGAAGAAGCATAAAGTTATTTCACATTCCTATAAAGTTTGCCTACTTCTCAACATTGCTTCATGATTTGCAAAACTTAGTATCACTTGCAGTTCAGGAAATCAAAGAGAGGACAGTATTAGTTTGTGCAATCGATACTGAGTAGGGCTCAAGATGAAACCTATACTAATCAATGCTGCTAAGATGTTAAGATGTTAAGAGCATGCCAACTGAAAAGGCACGAAATCCCACCATCGACAATGAAAGCTAGCAAATCCACAACTTCAAGCAAGTATTCAGCGAGCAGTGTGCTTCAATGAAGCTAGTGGTTGATTTACCGCTGAAGGTGATGAGCCCAAAGGAATCAGAGCATTCAAGAATGGAGTATGTGGACTCAGCCCTGTTGTACAGCTCCTGCTGGCTGGTCTGTGATTGAACAATGGCCTCACCCGTTTGGACTTGTGGTTATCTTTGCGGCACCAGAATGCAAAAGCACTTCAGGTCCCAAGGGGCTCTCTGGAACTTGATATTTTCTTTTCTTCTTCAATATCTCCCACCGTAGCTTGAAATCTTTTGTTTGGTCTTCCTCCAGGCCCAAGAACTTCACAGGGATGGAAAAGAGAGATATCATCAACTGTTTCCAACAACTCAGAAAAGTAAGACTCCATCAAGATACTTAATATTCCAGCAAAACTGTCAGATAAATAAAAAGGGAAGAAAATGTTTTCAGGTGAATTACTTTCATGTGTTTTTCCTTGAGTTAAGTTGACCTTACAGCACATGAATGCACGGAGTTGGAGTGAAAGCACTGAACAACGACAAATCCACAGACAAGAGCTTTTATCATTTGCCCGATTAAGAATTACTAAGCTAAGAGCCGGCTCCCATTGGAAATGTCCTAAGAAAATAATGGAGGGTGTCCATTTCACTATAAATTACAGTGTTTTTCTGATTTCTCCTTTAAAACTGTGTTTAATTGGAATTGAGTTTTGCAGTTTGTTTTGATTGCATAGCTTATAGGATATTGAGGTGTTGGGGAAAAAATTCATCACTCAATTGCATTAAATGAAAATTTTTTTGATTTAAAATAATTGAAGCTTAGAGAATTAGATTTGAACAATAAACAAATATTCGACCCCTTTTTCTTAAAAAATCTGGGATTGAATTGCACGAGCTCGTGAAAGATCCACCCTGTTTGATTTGGTCACTCAATTTCTTCTTTTTATCCTTTTTATTTGGGATTAGATTTAATAATGTTTTTGGGTTGCCTAGAAATAAAGATTTGTGATGATGAGAAAAAATAAAACATCAATATCACTCCAAAAGTTGTGAAATTCAATAAATAAGTATTTATGAAGGTTTAATTTAATTATGCATAAAAAAAAGTTCTAAATTTTCCTCCAACCCTCTTTTCTTAAAATCAAGGGTCCATTTTCTTTCTGTAACTTATTAATTTATTTTCAAAAAGTAACTAAGAAATTCATTTGTAATTTGCAATAGTCATGATAATAAAGTTCATTTTCTTTCTTTTCTTTTTTAATATTTTTTAGGAATAATGATGTACTTTTTTCTTTTTCCTTTTTGCAAGAGAAGTAGTGCATCTCAATGTTTTACCATGAATACAGAGTCTCCATTAGAGTTTTCGTTTTATTGAGTTATTAAAAAGGAAAAACTAGAGAGCTTTTGATTACTCAAAATTCAATGTAGAATTTAATCATTTTTCCTTACACTGTCAAGCACAGGAATACTGGTAACGAGATCTGCGCCTTCTTTTTCTGCTATAAATTTCTCCCAATACACGGTATATTGATTGCAAGACCACAAAATTTCATAATGAAATTGATCAGCCAACCATATTGGGGCCTGAGAAGCTCCAAATCCTGGTCAATCAATGCATTAATAAACCATGATTTTCTTGTCCAGACTGTATGCCATGAAATATATGGAAGGGGTGGATTTCTTTGATTTGGTTATCAACTGTGTTTTAAATGTTCCCTCTGCCCTGTAAAGCAGCATGATTAACCATGGGATGCTAAATACCAAGTTAAAAACTCACAAAAAAAATCCATTTTAAAAGGAACTTAACAAGCACTTCCTAAAGTATCACGGGCTCCAAGATTGCCTTACCAATATCTGCTCACCCTAAGGCAGTCTATGATATAATAAACCTGTGCCAGGCTATCTGGTCCTAAAGGTTAGCCTCCAACTGCTAAGAAGTCAACTTGCTATAGGTGTTTTACAAGGAGTTCCCTAAGGGTACTCTAACCCAGGTAGCGGAAAAATCTGCTGAATATGGCAACCTTTTTAACTCACTAATTCTTGGACCTTAAAATGGCAAACAACTCACAGCTGAAATTCCCAAAACAAGTCCTCTCGATCGACTCTTTCCGGGTGTGGTTACCAACCTTTGAGGTAAAGGACCTTGTTTTACTACACAAGGTTTCATCCAGTTCAATTTATCTTTTGATTCCCCAATCTGTGGTTTAAACACAGAGCTGCTTCACCATAAATTTATGTTTTTCACATGTATTATGTGTCACAGCCTCATTCAAATCCTCCCCCGTAGTTTACTAATGTCTGAAAAATTCCATATTTGCAAGTAGAATATCCACAAATAACTCATGATCAAGTTCCAACCTAAGCTATAACCATTTTGAGGAAACAACTTTAATAAAAGATATCAACTAAATTCTCATTCTCCGACAACTTTCCCTTCAAGACATATTCCTCTGCTCATGCTACATTCTGAATTATATCTTGGCATGCTCAAATCTGTAGCTTTCTTAACAAAGACTAGCCTATTAGGTTTCTGTAATGTTTTAATGTTGGATTGCAGAAAAACATTTATGCCATGTTCTGTGCAAATTGTCATATATCATTTGTTTCTGATTCCATATTCAACCTTTTAAAATGTGCCATAGAATCAATTCTTACATGCCTTTTTCCAAGTCACAAACTGATTCTCTTTGTTCAGTGCATGTAGGTACAACCAAAAAAAAAATCTAGGTTCTAATACATGGACAGGATCGATGTCTAGGGAGGGACGGAAGAAGAGGCGCTTATCGTCAGATGAATGTGAGGACACCAATCTTGGGGACATGAACATGCTGAAGTCCCAACTACAAGCTCAAAACACTAATTGTAAGCTGGATAGGGAACAAAGGACGGACCATAATGATAGCTTAGTCAGTGCACTCAATAAGCTCACAGATGCTTTAGTAAAAATTGCTGATAATGGTTCAAAACAAAGAGATGTTTATGAAGCTTCCTACATTGTAAATGAGCATTATGACATATGTTAGCCTGGATTTTGCTCCAGTTTCTTCTTCATGAAAATAATCGATATGTTATGAATCAGACACAATATTTGTTTTTTTATTGAATAATTCTGCTCTGCTTAAATTTCAATAATAAATGAGCTCCCAGCATGAAAAATTAAATACTGTTAAAATTAGAAAAAGGATTAACAGGTTGCAATGCATTCTCTTTAAGAATCTCAAAGGCATAAGAACTACAATGCTAGTCACTCTCTTGTCATCTAGTTTACTGAAATGAAACATGTACAGCGAATATCTTGCACAGAGAAGCAGACAAAAAGCTGAAAGGAAAAAAAAACAATTGCTTTTCCTAAAATAGCAATTGGTGTCATCAATTGATCACTGGGACAATTAAAGGATATTTTAGATGAACAAAAAAAAATTGCAAGTTGTATCAAATGTTAGATACATGGTCATCTAATATACACTTGAAATACATGTAGTAAAGGAATATAATGATGACAACATAGAGAGAAAATTCAAGGCTCTAAAAATTAGTAAGAAACTCCCTAACCATTTCTAGCAACAGAGTAACTGCAATAATGGAAAAATTCAAATCTAACCTCTCTTCCATTTATGCAGGAATAGCTTCGATGAGTCTTGCAAAGTAGAACTGAGTAGTAATCAGGCCTCTCTTCCTTATTTTCCACCCAACCTTCTTCAAAGCCCTCTCTACATCTGCCTCTGCATGTAAATATGCTCTTGTAGCCTTTGAAGGCCCAGGAAACAACTCCCCTACTCTCTTTAACAGATCATAGTAAAATGTCTTCGGAGCAAAACTCAAAAGGAGTCGATTCTCAGCCAATGATGCAAGATGGGCGATCATCCCATCTGCTTTACTTTGTGGGTAATGGATCAGAACATCTAGACAGACCACTGTGTCATACTTCCCATTTAAACTCTCTAAATCCTTCACTTCAAATTTAGGCATCACCACCTCCTTTTCACTTCCTGCTTGAAGCTGCTCTTTGGCCTGCACAAAAATTCAAAACCAAGCTAGGTTTCAATAACATCTTCGGGAATTAATCAATATAATGTTTCCTTTTAACTTTATGCTGTTCAAGAATCGAAATCATGGTTCCAAACTGCTAATTTCACATATGGTCACAAATACTTCAGACTGCCACGGTTGTGGCTTCTGTCCTACCATGACCGTGCATGTCACAAGCGTTTCTGAAATTAAGCAATTGTCAGTTTCTTTTAATCTTTAGTTTGTAATAAGAAGTACACGTGCTGCTATTTCGTTAAGCTCAGGAGGTTGTTTAGTAAAGGTCTCTCTCCCTCTTTTCCCCTCTCTTCTTCTTCTATAGGCACTAACCCCTACCAGCCATGGCTGGCCTTGACAATGAACTCTCAAAATTCACCCAAATACTCCAAAGAGATTCCAGCAAGAACCTCTTCAATTCAGCATGTAACAGTGCAACAACCATGATTGCACTCGCGACACCGGCGACTGTCCTCACCATTCTTCAAATTGAATACACCAGAATCAGTTCTGTAAAATCTCCAATTTTAATTTTCTAAAACAACCTAAAAACCCCACTAAATCAAATCCCATTCATGACAACAAAACCATAATGTTATCCAGCAAAAACTCACCAGAACATTCACTTCCCCAATCCACAAAACCAAACATCATTAAAGAGACACAAACCCACATTTCCAATGTAATGCAGCATTTCAAGAAACCGTTAAAAACAGTTACACACCAACACAACCTGCCAAGAAAAGAAAAAAACAGAACAGAACAAAGAGCCAACAACCACCGCTAACTCACCTGTTTCTCAGCCTCAGCCACCATGGCAGCCGAAATATCACTAGCATAAACAGCCGCCCCTTCTTTCGCCAAGGGTATGGCCAAACACCCAGTACCACACCCAGCATCACAAACACTTACACCCTCCAACGACCCTTCATCTTTCAACATCTTCAGCACATTCTCAACAGTCTGTGAATGACCAAGCCTAATATCTTTCTGCACTCTATTAACCTCATCAGTCTCTCCATAAATTTTTCTCCACCGTTGAAACCCAGAATTGTTGAAGTACTCCCTCACCACCTCCTTGTCTCCGCCGCCCACCTCTTCCGCCTGGAGGCGCCGTCGCCTTTCTGGGTCGGTGAGTGATATGGCGGCAGCTAAAGCCGCCACTGACCCGCCTCCGATGACAGCCAAGGTGGTTCCGTCGAGGTCAGCGGCAGTGACGGCGGCGAGAGGCGGAAGTGCGGCTGTGGTGACGGTGGTTCTGGGTGGTTTTGGTTTATGAGAATTCGGAGGGAATATTCTTTGGTTGTTTAAAGGAATGTGAGAGAATATTGAGGATGTAAATGCCATTTTCTTTTTTCTTTTTTAAATTTCCGGCCGGCGAGAAGACGGTGTTACGTGGAGATTGGGTTTGGGCTGTGGGAGGGTGGTTGTGATGGTTTTTAACGTTTTGTTATCTTGTGGATAAGAAAAGTTATCAACTAGTCTTGATTTTTTTGGGCCCACTTTTAAGCATTGGTGTGTATTTTTTTTTTTAATTTTTTCCTTTACCTTTTCTTTAGTTTTTTAGATGTTGCTTATATCATAGTTTTTTAACCTGATATAACAGTCGTTTCGGGATAAGTTTACCTTTTTTTTATTTTATAAAAATTAAAATAATAATAATAAAAAATAATTCTGATAAGTTTTCAATCTCTTAATAGGATTAATGGTCGAGTTTTCAACCAGGTGATACAAAATTAATTATCTCCTCATTTTTTTTTTCCAGACTTGAACCGATACAGGCTTTGAGTCATCCTCCCGGGTTTTAAAATAATAATTTAGATTAAGGTTTCAAAAATATTTTTAAAAGTATTTGAAATTTTTTATTTTTTTATTTTTATATTGTTTTAATGTATTTATATTAAAAATATATTTTTTTAAATTTTTTTAATATATTTTTAAATAAAAATACTATAAAAAAATAACCAGAACAACACTCTCAGGTATACCCAAGAGAGTTTAGTAAATTGTTGAGATAATAAATTGAATTTTTTTTCTTATTTTACATTACATTACACAATATACTAAAAGGGCTCAGTACTCCTATTATTATTATTTATCTAGACTCAGAGTACTGTGGATTGGAGCATTGTAATGGCAGCTCAGCCTTTGCCATAAAGAGTTGCAGGGATAGCAAGAAAATGATAGGGTTGTCTTTTTTCACTGTGATGCATTTGGCATTGAAAAGATGCTTAGAAATATCAGTGCTTTGGCTGCCTCTCCTTTAATGAGGTCAGATCCGCACGCCACATGATGCCGGGCTGACTTGTTATGTTCCCCCGATTAAAGGTCAAACTCGACATGGTGCTAGGGCCAAAAATAATAATATTTTTTTAGTATTAATGTATTTCAATGATAATAAACACAAAAATCTTTGTACTCCAAACAATAATATTTTTTATATTAATAGTTTGAACTCCAATAAAAATAAATATTATTACTTTCAATTATAATAAAAATAAAAATAAAAATATTTATTCCATAAATAATAATATTTTTGATATTAATGGTTTCAGCTACAATAGAAATAGTAATATTTATAACACAAATAATAATAATAATAATAATAACACCTTTAGTTATAATAAAAATGATAATATTTATGGCATAAATAATAATAATAATAATTTTTAATTCTATCCTTCAAATTAACTATATAGTTTTTCTTTGGTGGTAATAACATGGTGGACCTGAATGGGTCCACGCCCAACATCAAGATAGATCTTGACGTGTCCTAGTCCAACCTCACGTTGGGTCTGGACGTGTCCTCAGCCAACCCCCATATTGGACTCAGACGCGTCTGCGCCCAACCCCATGTTGGTTTTCTTAATATAATAATGTGTGTTATAAATATTATTATTTCTCTTATAATTCAAAGTATTTATATAAAAAATATTATTATTTGTGTTAGAAATATTATTATTTTTATTATAACTCAAAGTATTGATATAAAAATTATTATTATTTGTGTTATAATCATCCTTGGAATTCTTAATATAATTATTTGTGTTATAAATATTATTATTTTTATTATAATTAATAGTATGAATATTAATTATAATTAATAGTATAAAATTATTATCATTTGTGTTATGAATATTATTATTTTATTATAATTAATATTATTAATAAAATAATTAAAAATTAAAAAAATATTATTTTTTATATTATAAATTTTTACAATATTATTTTTAAAAATAAAAAATTAGCCCGTCGTAGTCGCATATTACAGACATCTAACTAGTGAGACGGTACATGTGGCAAGAAAAGGAAAGAGAAAGTACTTAACCAGCTGCATAGCTGGCTGCTGTCCTGAAATATCAAAGCTTACATGATTTCTTGTTATATATTTTTTTTAAAAAAAAACTATTCTCAATCTTAAAATATCTAAAAAAACTAATTTTTTTTTTCAAATCCCATTAACCAACAAAAACTAATGGATCTACTAAGAAAAATGAAAAATGAAAATCTTAAAAATATCATCTCATTATAATTTATAAGTAGTCTAAACTTTACCATTAAAAAAGGTTTTTGTATTGACTTTTAAATTCTTGGAAAATTTTTATTTGTTTTTATGATTTTTTATCCATATTCTTATCCAAATTATAATTTAAAAAAATATAAATTGTGCGTAATTAAACAATACAAAAAATATAAAAATCCAAAAACATATTAAGGGCTTGAGAATAATTGCACTATATGATGAATATATGAAAATACAATTTTACCTTTAAATGTATTTTTATTTATTTGATTATTGAAAGATTTATTAGTCGTTTTATTGCACTGTATATAATCCACAAGAAACATAAATAACCTAAATCTTAAAAGCTGCTATAAAGACGAAGTCTTTGAAGTAGTAAAAGGCACCTCACTCTTAGAATTTGTCTAAAATGAAATAATTGTTCTTCTGATTAAGTTACTGGCGTGTCAACAGGAAACTAACTTTCAAGAAAATCTTCACCTCGCTGTGATTCTGTGCATGAATCAAGCTAGAAACGACCAAGTCTTATAGTATACTATAAAGAGTTGGTATAGGGATAAGCTTAACTTCACTGAGTCAAAAACATGCCTATCTTCAATGCTAAAGAAAGAGACACTCACGTGCATACATTCAGGTTCACCAAATAATCCCAAAAGAATCATCGAAAAATCAACAACAAATCCCAAGCTCTGATTTCTACCGAAGATATGTCTTTAATTGACTATTCACACAAAACCCTTCACGCCATAGCTGGCTGGCTTGGTTGCTAATGCTATTATCCCCTTCACTTACTGTTTGAAAGGGACATTTTGTTCTTATTTTAGCTACATATTCCACATCACTGTTACAAAACAATAAGGTTGAGACAGAACATAGTTTTGAGCTTTCCTTGGTAGTATCTACAATGAAATGCTCACTTCTGATCATATTTAAGCAAGCCCTTTGAGATTGTTAACATCACAGACAATGGGAGTTGTTCAGACATGTTTTCTGTTTGTGCTAGTGAGTTTGTTGTGTGTGGAATCAAAGTACATAAAGTATGATACAAGTTCAGGTATTGTTCCTGGGAAGATTAATGTTCACTTGGTGGCTCATACCCATGATGATGTTGGCTGGTTAAAGACTGTTGATCAGTACTATGTTGGGTCTAACAATTCCATTCAGGTCTGTACGTTTTCTTAATTGGTTTGTCCTTTTGCTGTTCGATTGTGGATTTGTTTGATTTGAACAATGATTTGTCGGTGTACGTATTGTTATGCAGGGTGCTTGTGTTCAAAATGTGCTGGATTCTATAGTGCCTGCATTGTTGGCCGATAAGAATAGAAAGTTCATATATGTTGAGCAGGTCTGTCGCTACTTTCTTTTACTTTGTTTTTTGTTCTTACTGGCAATGCTTCAAACCTTGTAAAGTATTTGAACCTGAGTTAATGCCTGCTCTTACATTAATGAAACTGATACAAGTTCTGAAATTTTACATCTCTACATAGGAAGCCATGATAAAGAAACAAAAAAATTCTCTTCTTTTTGCCTCCTCTCTGGTTTCTGAGCTGCTAGGGAGCTGAGTTATAAAGTTTTAATTTCTATCTTTTAATTTGGGATTTGTGGAAATGCTTTTCCTGTATAATACAGGCCTTCTTCCAGCGTTGGTGGAGAGATCAGAGCGAGGAAGTACAAAATGTAGTCAAGCAGCTTGTCATCTCGGGTCAGCTTGAGCTAATGTAGTGTAAAAATTCCAACTTCTATTTATCTGTGTTCTTTTGGTCACAAAATGCAGGATGTAATGATGCATAATTGCATAAACCTTTATATTGGATTCGAACACTTCAATGCGGAATTTTTTCAAGCAACGTTCTACTTTTAACCAGAGAGTCCAATCTGTCATGTCTATCGCTTCTTGTTGTCCATGCTAGGTAAGAATTAGTTTTTGGTATTTGTAATTTAAGCAGTCGGCTTTTCCAATTTTTTGGTTGCAGAAATGGAGGTATGTGCATGCATGATGAGGCAGCTCCACATTATATTGACATGATTGATCAAACAACTCTGGGGCATCAATTCATCAAGGAAGAATTTAATGTGACTCCAAGAATTGGTTGGCAAATTGATCCCTTCGGACATTCTGCAGTGCAGGCTTACCTGTTGGGGGCAGAGGTGTGGTTTCTCTCAAATCTTGATGTGAATCTGCGCGTTGAATTGTTAACTTGTAATCTATCTGTACCTTTCATCAGTATATGATGCTTCAAACTACTTCTGTTAAAATGATGGGATATTAGACCCCTTTTCTTTTAATAAGTTGAGATGTTAGACTAATTTATTGAAAGTTATCTCATCAAAAGAACCCTTTGTTGTTCTGCATATATCATCTTCTATTCTATCTAACACAAGTTCTGTTGGCACAGGTTGGATTTGACTCCTTTTTCTTTGGAAGAATTGACTATCAAGATAGAACAAAACGAAAAGGTGATAAGAGTCTCGAGGTTGTCTGGCGAGGATCTAAAAGCCTTGGTTCATCTGCACAGGTGTGTATTTCTAAGTGTATTACATTGTCCACAATGCTGTTAAATTTACTAATTCGTCAAGAGATTCAATTTCTGTTAAATTTATTCCTGTAGATATTTGCCGGTGCATTCCCTCAGAATTATGAACCTCCAAGTAACCTCTACTATGAAGTTAATGATGATTCCCCTATTCTCCAGGTAAATTTTTAGTCAATCACTGAATATTACTTGATGCACATTAGTGCAATATGTGACTTCTTTTTCCTTTATCTTGAAGGATAACCCCAATTTGTTTGATTACAATGTCGCTGAGCGAGTGAATGAGTTCGTATCAGCTGCAATGAATCAAGTAGGACTTATTTTCTTTTCTTGACAAGCTTAGCATATTTTTGAGACCTCTCATCAGCTTCACAAACCATCAAGTTGCTGTCTGTTGGTGCATGTTATTGATATTAATTAGGTCTTAGTGTAGTATCTGTTCTATAGATCTTCAACAAATCACTGTTTAATATCCTCCTATCCAGGCTAATATAACTCGGACAAATCATGTGATGTGGACTATGGGGACGGATTTCAAGTACCAGTATGCTCACACTTGGTACAAGCAAATGGACAAGTTCATTCACTATGTAAATCAGGTTAGTTTTAGTGTAATGCATTGACTGCCTTAAGAGGCCTTGAAAAATCAGCATAATCTTATGGGATTGGTTCTTGATATGGAAAATGCTTATCGACAGAGCATTGAAAATCAGCAGTGTGATGGCTGAAAAGCTTGTCTTTTGCTATCCTGTTCTTATCTGAAGTATTGGCTACCTCCTCTCATTTTTTTCTACTTTTCTTTGATGTTTTGATTTTCTCCAGATCTCTTTTCACTTTACTTTATAGGATTCTTGACATCTTTTTACTTCCCATAATTTGATATGTTAATGGAAGTACTGGATTGGAATGTTTCCAGGATGGGCGTGTCAATGCCCTATACTCAACCCCATCAATATATACTGATGCAAAATATGCAACAAATGAGTCCTGGCCTCTTAAGACTGACGATTTCTTTCCGTAAGCACAACACTTAGAAGATCCAATTTATTAGCATATAACTATTCCTCCTCAGCCTGTTATCATATTGAAGGTTGAATACCCAATATCAGATATGCAGACATTGCAAATGCTTATTGGACTGGATATTTTACGAGCAGGCCAGCCCTCAAAGGCTATGTTAGAAAGATGAGCGGCTACTATTTGGTAAGTTTACATGACTGGATCTGGAAAATTCTTAATAACTGATGCTCATGAGATGCTCATGAGAATCAATATAAACAGGCAGCAAGGCAATTGGAGTTTTTCAAGGGAAGGAGTAAAGCAAGAACCAACACAGATTCTCTGGCTGATGCTTTAGCTATTGCTCAACATCATGATGCAGTTAGTGGCACATCAAAGCAGCATGTGGCAAATGATTATGCCAAGCGGCTCGCAATAGGATATGCGGAGGTTTATCTTAGAAACTTCACTGTTTCCTGAGTTGTTTTTTTCAATATGCTTGAACATTTCGGATTCAAATCTAAGAATCCTTCTTGCAGGCTGAAGAGGTGGTTGGAGAATCACTTTCCTGTATTGCAGAATCGGCATCAAAAGGAGGTTGCATGAGTCCAACGAACAAGTTCCAACAGGTAATGCTAATCATGTTTTATAATTCCTCAGTGGACTGTTTTTACATTGTTACAAATCTCATAAGAAATCATACTTCTACTAGCCCCAAGTTCATGAAATTTCCAGTTAGAAGTGAGGTTATTTGAGACTTAAAGCTTGCCTACTAATAAAATTTATAGTGAAGAAAAAATGCAAGACATAATAAATAGACTACCAACTTGTTTCATTTAATTTCTTGCAGAAAAAATATACATTGCATCCATCTATAATTAATTATATTAACTTCCACTGGTGACATCTTTTCAAATGCATGCCGGCTCGCTTAGTGGTTCCGAGCTACCTGGAAAGACCTTTGTACCTCAGTAGTCTTTTCACAGACTCCTTCTGTAGGTTTAATGTTTCAATCTAACTTGTGATATTACTGTTTGAAGACTAAGTTTTTAACATGAAATACAGAGATCTCGAACATATTACAGGATATGCCTACCTGAGGATTTTAATCCATGTCTGTCAATTGACTTACCTGCAACTGTTAAAAAAATTCGGGTGGTCTTTTTCACAAGATAATGGTGCATATATTGAGGTTTTAGTGCCTATCCATCCTCAATGGCAGTAAAGCAGTGTCTTAGTACATGAAAGAAAGTGTATGCAAGGTCAGCTTTGACTATCACAAGAAGTAAAGCAATAGCTTTACGATGACAATAATCCTGAGCATTGGAGTTGGTATACAGATTTATATCTATTTAAGAGGGAAAAAAGTAAAATTCATTAAATATGTTTTCATAACATTGTTGATTTTCTCAAATTTTGACTTGAATGATTTATTCATTTGATAAATCTAATTTCTGATTACTCTTCCTTTGTCCTTTCTTTCATTCTCACAGTGTCTCCTTCTGAATATAAGTTACTGCCCTCCATCAGAAGTTGATCTTTCCAATGGAAAGAGCCTGGTAAAGGAAATATAAAATGGAATTTTGTCTTTTGTTCTGCTATTTATTGGATTGAATTTGAAAAAAAATCAATTTTATTCCACTGTAAATAGATTACTATCTGATGTTTATTCTCTTTTATAGGTGGTTGTTGTCTACAATTCCTTGGGATGGAAAAGAGAGGATGTTATAAGGATTCCTGTGAGTGCCTTTGTTTTGCTCAATGCTGATATTTCACTTGTGCCTACAAGTTTAAAGAGACATCATGTGAACACATTACTTTCTTGCAAACATCATGTAAAAACGTTTACTTTATGTAAACAAGAAGAAATTTTGCGTAAACATTTTTAAAGAGTAAAAAGCATGCTATGCATGTGCACGCATGCGCAAAAACACAAAATCCATGCAATATTTATACATGCTTGTGTTGTCATCAAGCCTCATTTCCTTTGTCAAGTTGATATATAGACACTGATGCTTCTGGAGTGAAAGGTGAGTAAAACATTTTGTGATCTCTAAATGCGCTTTCAACCTGCCTATCTTGTTGCAGGTTATTAATGAGAATGTGGCTGTTAAGGATGCTGGAGGAAAAGAAATTGAATCGCAGCTCTTACCTCTGCTGAATGCCTCTGTAGGCTTGAGGGACTACTATTCGAAGGCATATTTGAGCATGGCCTCAAATGTAACCCCCAAGTACTGGCTTGCATTTACAGCATCTCTACCACCTCTTGGTTTCGACACTTACATTATTTCCAGTTCCAGCTCAACTGCTAAGCGAGCAGGTACGTAAGCATGCCAGTTGCTGCATTTGACATGTTCATCAAGAGAAGAAAAATTATTTGGTTATCTTCTCCGGTACATTAACATGGAATGTGTTTTTCATTTTGTCCACTCTATGACTACAGCTTCTACTTCAAGCCAATTATATGACACAAAAGCGAGTCAAAACGATACAGTTGAAATAGGACCAGGGAACTTAAAATTGATCTATTCCGGGAAAGGAGAACTTACTCAGTATATCAACAGCAGGAGCTTGGTATGTAATATTCGTTGAAACTCTAAGGTTTTTCAGGCTCGTTACAATGTTTCTCTCCCTTATGGTGTCTCGTGCCAATTGCACATCTTGGCAAAGTTGCTAACCTAGATGATCTGACTTTAAAGAGACAATGCTTTCTGTTGCTTTTAAAGTGAAAATTTTTTATCGACCTCTAAGTTGTTTGTCTGATTTGAAGGTCAAGGCATCTGTAGAACAATCATATAGTTATTATGCTGGAGATAATGGAAGCAAGGATAAACAGGTATTTCCCTCGGTTAAAACCTTCACTATCTCAGGCCTCTTACTTCGGCTTTTTATCTTTGTTCTCACCGTGTCATGGTTTCTACATTATTACTCTGTGATTATATGTGGATACTAATAAAAATGTTGGTTTAACTTAACTTTCTGAAGGCCTCTGGAGCATACATCTTCCGACCAAATGGCACATATTCCATCAACTCTGAAGGACAGGTGCTACAACACCTTCTGAAGTCCTTGACTAATGAATAACATGTTTACTGTCAATTAGAAAATAAAGGAGTTGTAAAATTTTCAGGATGTTTTTACTGTTTTGCGCGGACCTTTATTGGATGAAGTGCACCAGCAGATCAGTTCATGGATATATCAGGTAGCATTAGCTTGAATATCTCGTCGCAATAGCTTCGGAATTGGTCATTGATTTTCCTTTGTGATAACTAGTTTTCTTTTGTGACCTTTTCCTATCAATCTAACAATTCTAGAATACTGAAGTGAATGCTTTGAGAGATTACATTTCTAGTACCATCTGCAACTGACCTTTTGAGTTCATAAACAGATAACCAGAGTTTACAAGGGAAAAGAGCATGCTGAAGTTGAGTTTACTGTAAGTCTGTTAAATTTTTGTTTAAATGAATCCTTATATCTGTCACGACCTAAATCCCGGATCCATGACTGGCAACGCAGGAGCGGTGCTAGCAGAACACTACACTTATGCTAAGCCTCATAATATACATATCACAGACAGAACTTTATAAAACCCAAGTGGCATTTCGTAAGGTTTCAAAATATTATATTATTCAAAACTAATAAAATCAAATATCACTTCAAAATAATCCATAATACTCGTTACATGGTCAAGATCAAAACTTTAACTAAAACAATGTAATAATGGAGCGTTTATGACATCGAATCAAAACTTAAAAGGAAAGCCTCTCAAAACAAGCAAGACATACCGACCAACACTGAAAAAACAAGAGCACGCAACAAAGTCCACCTACTAATAGAAACTAACATCCTAAAATAATATTAAAAATGAGGGATGAGTTCAATTAACTCAGTGAGAAAATAACATTTTAAATATTAATAATTTGCAAGTCTGTTTATCTTGATATACATATACATACTAAGTATATTGTCATAAAGTAGTGGAATACACGTTAGAGATCAAATGACACCCGAAAATGACCACCGTAGGAGGATCAATCACTACATGCTGGTGTCTATTTTACCAGCTAGGTATACAGAACACTATGTGTACATAGGTTAACTACTCTCCATTAGCATGAAGTTACCGACAAGTCCTGTATCAAGGTATAATAGATATTCGCATAATTATCAAAATAATGTATATCATATCAAATAGAATTTAGTTCAATATAATACGAGTGCAAACTTAAAAATAAATGAGTACTTGAAAATTAAAGCAGCATATATAAATATTCAAGAAATTAACTAGTCGTAATTATCTTATAATTAATATGCATATTTATTTATATTACATGCATATTAAAGATTATCTCACTCACTCACTCGAAAAACAAAAACAAAAAACAAACGGATGCAGAACCAGAAACTATTGAAGATCATTAGGAAAAACATTAGCGGAACCTATAACGGACACATAAAACAGTAAAAAACGACTCGAAGCAAGGTAACATAAAAGATTAAAAACTCTAAGTTCAGAGACCAAAACATAAATATAACGCCGAACTGTTTCACCCTATCAAACCCAAACTTAATTCAAACTAATCGAATCCAATAAAATTCTACTGTCGGTTCAACTAGTTGACCATATTGACCAACTAGTAAACCACTACACAAACCAACTGGTTGGCCGGTAGCAATAAGTGAACAAGTCAAGAACATCCACCTTAAGCAGTGTCTTTGAAAACCAAATGGTTCTTGTAGGATCTGTTTTAGCAACAATGTCTTCTATTTCAGGTTGGGCCAATACCTATTGAAGATGGAATCGGCAAAGAGGTTGTAACGAAGATCACAACAACTGTGAAAAACAACAAAACGTTTTATACAGATTCTAGTGGGCGTGATTTCATAGAAAGGGTATGTTCCTTTCTTGCTTTGCACACGCTGCTGGAAATTTCTCTTTGGTTCCATTTATAACTTCAAAGAAATATTCTTTTTCAGGTTCGAGACTACAGAAAAGACTGGGAACTGCAAGTGAACCAACCTATTGCAGGAAATTATTACCCTGTATGTTTGCTTTACAATCACATTCAATCGAATTAGTTGTGAGAAATTGTTTTTCTTATTAAAAACTATTTGTAGAACATTCAATATTTTCACCGGCAGACATGTCATCTACTAAAATTTGGATTAATGGGCTTCCATGCCTTCAAGACTTGAAAGAAAGGTTGTGGCCAAAATTGACAATAGCCTTTGTGATTTCTTAATGATGAAATCTGCATGTCTTATTATCCAAGAATAGAGTACATTGCGAAAGAAATTACACTATATTTTAAAACACGTGGGAAAATTACTATGTTTATATTATAGACATAAAGTGTTTGCATTATGAACCACACTGTAAATGTTTAGAGAACCATGGGGAGAGTTGTTTTTTCTATTTTTTATTTAAAACGTTGTTGGGTTTGGCATGGCCACTAGACCCAAGTCGCTTGGGTCTGGCACGGCCGCTAGACCCAACACTCTTGGACATGCATTGACACCAAACTCAAGGCTCTTAGGTCTAGCATGGCCGCCAGACCCTGTGCTAGTACTGTGTACATAGAGTGTTTGTACTATAGACCACATTATAGATGTTCAGAGGACCATGGGGGAGTTCTCTTTTCTATTCTTTAAAACGCGTGGGAAAATCACTATGCTAGTACTGTGTATGTAGAGTATTTGTACTGTGGACCACACCGTAGATGTTTAGAGGACTATGGAGGTGTTCTCTTTTCTATTTTTTATTTGAAAAGTTACTTCGTCCGGCATGGCCCCCAAACCCAAGTGTCTTAGGACTGACATGGTGGGTCTGACATGGCCACCAAACCTAAATTTCTTAGGTTTGACATGACTATTAGACTCAACGCTCTTGAGTTTTGCATTGCCGCCAAACCTAAATTATTTTAAAAAAAAATTGATCTCGACCTATTGCGGAGCGCGGGATAATATAGTTTAACATGATGTTAGCTTCATTCTAATATCTGAACAGTTCAACAATCAATTCTCAAAAATCAACTTGAAAATTATATGTGCATGCTCATGCATTTGTATGTAGTTCGATTTTCTCTTGCAGGCATCAAATCACTAGGTTCTTCTTTTCTTTTCTCCGTTCAGATTAATCTCGGGCTTTACATGCAAGATAATAGCTCAGAGTTCTCCGTCCTAGTTGATCGATCTGTGGGGGGATCAAGTATTGTGGATGGGCAGTTGGAATTAATGCTCCACAGGTCTCGTCTCCTCTTTCTCTTAATCATGTTCATCTTTTTTTCCTTAGTGTTATCAATTTTTATACTTTACGGTACAAGCATATTTAGTATACTAATTTTTATACATTAGTGTTCAAGCATATTTAGTTTGCTTTTTTTTTCCCCAACAGGAGGTTACTTTTTGATGATGCCAGAGGTGTTGGAGAGGCACTAAATGAAACAGTTTGTGTTCTTGAAGATTGCAGAGGATTGACCGTAAGCACAAACTAACTTGCCATAGTTTTTAGACTTCACTGAAACCTTTCATGTCATGTTCAGTTTACTTGGTAATCATACATTTTACAGATTGTAGGAAAGTACTTCCTCAGAATAGATCCTTTACGAGAGGGTGCCAAGTGGCGTCGATCATATGGTCAAGAGATATATTCTCCCTTACTCTTAGCCTTCGCAGAGCAGGTGAAGAAAAATATTCCAGCATTTGTTTCCAGTAAAGTCAGTCTGTAAATCATAGATGTATCATTCTCGTTTTTCAGGATGGAGATAGTTGGGCAAGCTCTCATATAGCAACCTTTTCCGCAATGGACCCCTCTTATGCTCTACCTGACAATGTTGCGATATTAACCCTCCAGGTGCATATCTCTCCTGCCCTTTCTAGATAAGACTGGACAAGTGGTAAGGACAACTAGAGCCTCTCTTAGAAAAATCAGAAAACAGTAAACTAAACAGGTCCATGGTCTTCTATTGGATGGATCACCAAACTAGTTGCTTTGATTCGTCAAACTTTGAACTCTCTAATGGTAACTGAAATTGGAAAGTTGCTTTGATTTGTGTCCCATATCTATGAATGTGTGCCAAATAGAAATACCAGGTATTCCTTGTTGAGTTAAAGTGTTTTACCTTTTCTTTTACTCCGCAGGAGTTGAATGATGGAAAGGTTCTCCTTCGGTTAGCACACTTATATGAGGTATGCAGATTGCCTTTTCATAGTTCTAGAAAATGGAGGAAAATATCTTTAATCTTTTGAGTCATTTATACACTGTAACTGTAACTTTTTCATGAAATGCTTGATGCAACTGCAGAATATGTTCGCCTAGATTGCTGCTTATTCTTTTACCAGTTCACATGATCCTCATTTTTTAACTGCTGAAATTTATTTGATGATCTGTTGACATTTGTTTCACATGATTTTTCCAGTGGCATAATTTTACATATGTTTCTTCTTAGGATTCATGAGAAAAATTCCCCTCTGCCATGCTTTTCTATGAAAATTATCTTTCAACTTAAAAGTTAGTGTGTTCTTATGAGGAAACCATTCCCATCTTCTTTTGTATGTCAATTCAGCCCTGTATTCTTTAATCTTTGTTTCTTTTGATGCTTCGAGGTTGGGGAGGACAAGGATCTGTCAGTAATGGCAAGTGTAGAACTGAAAAGGGTGTTCCCAAATAAGAAGGTATAAGAATGAGTAAAAGTTTTCATGCTTGCCGGCAAAGAAAGAAAATTGAATTTTTTTCATAATGCATTAATTTTCTACGATTATCAGATCAGCAAGATAACAGAGACAAGTTTATCAGCCAACCAAGAAAGAGTAGAAATGGAGAAGAAGAGGCTAGTCTGGAAAGTAGAAGGCTCTTCAGGAGAAGAACCTAAAGTGGTGAGGGGAGGACCTATCGATCCAACAACACTAGTTGTTGAACTAGCCCCAATGGAAATTCGTACCTTCCACATCACCTTTGATTAACTACAAGACCAGAATTTCTCTTTGTGCAAGAAAAATTCTTGCGATCGGATCATGTTCTTTAACCAAATTTCTTGACTCTGAAAGTCATTTTTGGTTCTTATTGTTGATATCAAACGTTTGTAAGATTTCCAAAATGTAGATCTTGTTCAGGCTCCTCATGTGTAGCTACTCAAATAAAATTTATCTCATTGATATATCAATAAAGTTTAGCTATCTTCAACATTATGCTCTTTGCAATTTTCTCTCATCTGATGTATCTGAAGTCAAGGAAAATCCATTTTCCTATCATCTTGCAAATTATTTTCAAACATTCCTGCACTCGAAGATTCATTGGTGCTCGGAAGTCACATCTTCATCGCAGGCGACATGTCTTTGATTAAAGGATAGGCCACACATTGCTCACAAACAGTATTCACTGACAAGAAGATGACATGTTTTTTTATGCTAAAAATGAAGCACGCCAAAAGCCATAGCTCATGTTCTTCTGCAGCAAGTAATTAACAACAAATGATAAGCACTTTACCTACCTTGTTCCTTTTTAAAATTCTAGCACTTCAACTTCCTTTCATTAAAAAACAAGAACAAGACTACAAATGGTGTTCTTCTTTAATACTCACGCTTGTCATATGTATATACCCTCCCACATAATCAAAACTCTCTTTTGAACTTTAGTTCCATCAGACCAGGAAACATCTTTATGGACACTCAAAAATGCTTTTTGATTCTGCTATTACTGTTGATTTCATGTGTAGAATCGAAGTACATGGTTTATGACACAACATCTAAAATTGTTCCTGGCAAGCTTAATGTCTATTTGGTGCCTCACACACATGATGATGTTGGTTGGTTAAAGACAGTTGACCAGTACTTTTGGCAATATTGATTTCAGTTTTCACTGCAACTTTTGGCAACCATTTATTTGGTAATCTTACCTTTCACAGATACTGGGAAAGTATTCACTCAGAACAGACCCTTTAGGAGAAGGTGCTAGGTGGCCTCGATCCTATGGTCAGGAGATGTATTCTCCATTCATCTTGGCCTTCGCAGAGCTGCAGGTGAAAGAAAGATATGGATGTATTCTTGTTCCTATTGATATTAATCTACAACTCATATAGATTTAATCACCATTTTGCAGGATGGAGAGACTTGGACAAATTCTCATGTGGCAACTTTTTTCTGGGATGGATCCCTCCTGTGTTTTACCTGACAATGTTGCAATTACAAGTCTCCAGGTGTATGTCTCTTTCCCTGGTAAAAGAGTTGGATTTCAATGTTTGAGCTAATTTTCTTGAATTCCACAGGAGATGGATGATGGAACAGTTCTCCTTCGCTTGGCATACTTATATGAGGTTTCCACAGTTCCTTTCTTTCAAATTTTCATATAAAATCTACCTCTTCATTATACCAACCTCGATGCCTTGACTGAGCCTTGAAAAGTTTCACTGGTACTGATGAAACTTATTATTATGTGGATTTTGAGCAACAAGCCTCCTTGTTTCTATAGACTCATTCTCTAAATTCTCATTTCAAATGCAAGATTGGAGAGGACAAGGATCTATCTGTTATGGCAAGTGTAGAGCTGATAAAGGTGTTAAAAGCTAAAAAGGTAAAAACAACTAGATACATGGCGATATCAATCCATACTTACAAGCAATTAGTTGTGTTATCAATGTTCTATTCAACTTCCAGATGAAAAAGATTAACAGAAACAAGCTTATCCGCCAATCAAGAAAGAGCTGAAACTGAAAAGAAGAGGCTGGTCTGGGAAGCAGAGGGCTCTTCTACACAAGAGCCTAAGGTTGTTAGAGGAGGACCAATCGATCCTTCTACTTTGGTTGTTGAACTAGCTCCAATGGAAATTCGTACCTTCATTATCGACTTTGACAGTAAATGGTCAACCACTTAGAGGAAAGTAAGACGATCACCATCAGTTTGTAGCAAATTTCAAGAACATATCCATTGTCTATTATGTGGGCAAGAATCTTTCAAGTGGATTGAACTAAAGTTCACTGTTGTTAAATCATAACTCATGCCATTTTGTTGGCTCTAAGCACTTGTAATTGATGGCTCAAGAGCTAGCAGGCCAAGTCTATTCTTCACTTAAGCCTGATAGTTCAATAAAATTTAATTTCTTCATATTTCCCATAGTTATTGATTTGATCATGTTTATTGATTGAATTTCTTGGCATCACTATTTTTAAACTTTAACCAGTTAACGTTCATAACTAGAAAAAATCTAGTTTGATTATTTATAAAAAAAAAAATTAAAATTCCTAGTTATTACATTAACACATGTGGTTGGGCACAGACGTGTCTAGCCCAACTTGAAGGTGGGCGTGGACGCCTACACGCTCACCTTGTGGTTTGGCATGGACGCGTCCAGACCCAAGTTGGGCGTGGATGCG